>Ga0315312_1000835_pt1 | contig 29461 bp, 25 predicted proteins | sample TDP7_MG_FD_203629 | JGI IMG/M metagenome (GOLD analysis project Ga0315312, IMG submission 203629) | Freshwater sediment microbial communities from Lake Towuti, South Sulawesi, Indonesia - TDP7 | ecosystem: Environmental > Aquatic > Freshwater > Lake > Sediment | place: Indonesia: South Sulawesi... | reverse complement strand
TCATGAACCACAATTTATATTTTTTTATTATATCATCGTGGTTCAAATAATGCAAGTTATTCTTTTTTTTCAAGGGCTTCAATTATCGCTAATTCCAAAGGTAATTGGGGTATTGGCGAATATTTCATCTTATTCTCGGCTTCTAAAAAGAGATTTAGGATATTGCAAAGTTCGGTTTCCTCAAAACTTGCTACTTGGGTTTCCAATTTCTGAAATTCTTCTTTTGTTAGACCAGCGATTATTGGGTTTTGGGTTGAACCTTCCTCAAAAGTTATTTTCAAAATCAGAGCTTGTCTTAAATAGTTGATTAGAGTTTTTGTAAATTCCTGAATGTCTAAGCCCTTTTCAATTATTTCATTTAAAAAATTGATTGCCTCTGAGGCCTTTTTTTGACAAAGGAAATCGGTAAATTGACTAACTAAATTTACCTCAATTAGACCAAGAATCTCTTTTATATCTTCAGCCTTAATTTCTCTTTCTCCGCAAAAAGTTAAGGCCTGATCCAATAAACTTTCTCCATCTCTAAAGGAACCACTAGAATTTAGGGCAATCAATTCAATAGCCGGCCTTTCAACTTTGATTTTTTCCTTTTCAGAAATTATCTCTAACCTTTTTATTATTTCTGGCACCGTCAATCTCCTGAAATCAAATCTTTGGCATCTTGAAACAATTGTTGGAATCATTTTGTGAATTTCGGTTGTGGCTAAAATAAAGATAGCATGAGATGGTGGTTCCTCCAAAGTTTTCAAGAGAGCATTGGCGGCTTCCTTTGTGATCTGGTGGCTTTCATCAATTATATAAACTTTATATTTTGATTTCGTTGGTACAAACCGAATTGCATCTCTTAATTCCCTTATTTCATCAATTCCTCGATGGGAGGCAGCATCAATTTCAATTAAATCCATCGATCTCCCCTCTGTAATCTCTAAGCAAGAAGGACATTTATTGCAGGGTTCAAAACCTTGGCGATTTTGACAATTTACTGCCTTAGCTAAAAGCCTAGCAATTGTCGTTTTTCCTGACCCTTTCGGACCATGAAATAAATAGGCATGGGAAATCATTCCCGTTAAAATGGCATTGGTCAAAGTTTTAACAATGTGTTCCTGGCCAATAATCTCAGAAAAAGTCTGAGGCCGATATTTTCGATATAAAACTAGTGACATGGATTAGTATTAAGTATTTAGTATAAAGTATTAAGTATTTTTGAACTTTTAATTAAGCCATTTATTAATTTTTGAACATGTGTTGTTTGCTCAATAAGCTGATTAAATTTTTCTTTCTTTAAATAACCGAGGTCTCTTGCGATAATCAATTGATTCTGCAATTCAGTTATCGAACCTAGGGCAACATAATAAAATCTAACTTTTTCTTTTTGTGATTTTCTTGAAAATCCTTCTGCAATATTACTTGTAATAGAAACTGCGCAACGACACATTTGCAAAGCCAGATTAAAATTCTCTTTCTTTGGAAAATCTTCGGTTATCTTATAAATCATTAAAACAAGTTGATGACCTTCTTGCCAGGCTTTTAAATCAGTAAAAGATTTAATTTTCTCGCCCATACTTTATACTTGATACTCTATACTTACTACTTATCTAAATACAATAAATTTTGAACCGAGGAAATTCCAGACAAAGGCAAAAAAGGCAGCGACAATTGCAGCGAGACTTGCCCAAATTTTAGCACTTACACCGAATTGAGGTCCAATAATATTGACAACAAAAGAGGCAACTCCTACATTTATCAAAAGACCGATAAAAGTCACTGTTAAAAATTTAAAAAATTCTCTGGAGGTAGGCTTTTCTCTTTTCTCGAAAGTCCAGTACTTATTCCAAAAGTAACTATTAGTGGTGGCTATTAAAAAAGAGAGTGCTTTAAATAGTGAATAAAAAATGCCACTAACAATCCCTGAAATCAAAATAAATATATTCAAAACTCCCAAGTCAATAAAAGTATTTAAAGTTCCCACCAAGAAAAATTTGGCAGCCTGTAATAGAATCGCAAGTTTTTCGCCTAGCCAAGAAGCAAAACGCATTCCCGCTAAACACAAAAGGGTTAGTGCGAAGGGTATAGCCCAACTATAAGGAATTTTTACTTCAGCATTTTTTAAAATAAAGAGGAAAAAAACTCCATCTAAAAACCCGATTATCGCTGCAAAGATTAAATCTGTTTTTTTCATATTAAATTATGATAGCAAAAATGGTGAATTTGAGCAAGGAAAATAAATATGCTAAAATCGTATGAAAGAAAATGAAACAAATTCCTATTTTTCAATCTCTCCAGAAAGAAAAAGAAGTCTTTGAAAAATATAAAAAAGAATCTCCCGAACTTCTTTTCCTCCACCCAGTTTTAGAAAAAGATATATTTTCAAGAATCGGTATTGATATTTCTTTTCCTTCTAGACCCCGGGGCCACCTCCGTTTTTATCTCCAAGATTTTGTCGTTGAAGAAATCTCGAAAGAAGGTGAGATTTCAGAAGTTGGTTTAAAAGAAAACAAAATCTCTCCTACTTTCCCTTTTAACCTCGGCTGCGACTTGATAAAAGTAGGAGTCTCTACTTTTGATGCTTTAAATATTTTAGCCGAAACTCTTCAAATAAAAATTAGAAGAATCACTTATGCTGGATTGAAAGATACAAATGCTTTAACTTCCCAAAAAATCATTTTTCTTGATGTAGGCGCTGGACTTCTCGAAAAGATAAAAAAATTGTCTTTCCCTAATTTCTTTTTAAGTAATTTCAGTATTAAAAAAGAGTTTCTTTCTCCTGGCCGTTTATTCGGGAATCGTTTTTTTATATTTGTGCGAACTAAAGAAAAAATAAATGAAGAGTCATTCTCTCAAACTCTTGAAAAAATAAAAAAAGATGGATTTTTAAATTTTTATTTTTCTCAAAGATTCGGGGAGCCGCGTCTCATCAATCATTATATAGGGAAATTGATTTTACAAGGAAAATACGAGGAAGCCATTTTTAATTTTTTAACAAATTCTGGACTCTCTGAAATTCCTTTAATCAGAGAAAAAAGAAATGAAGCAAAAAAGCATTTTGGCAATTGGCAAAAAATAGAAGAAATTTTTTTTGAATTTCCTTTTACTTTCCGAAACGAAATTTCATTAGTTTCTTATTTAAAAAACAATCCAACTGATTTTTTGGGAGCTCTAATTTTTGTTAAAGATGCAACCCAAATTTTTGTGTTTTCTTATGCGAGTTATCTTTTCAATAAAATTTTATCTTTGAGTCAAAAGGGTTTAGAGCTTCCTGAAGAAATTCCCTTATTTTTAAGTTCCGATTTAAGAGATAGAAAAGTTTATCAATTTTGGCTAGAGAAAGACGAGATTGAAAATTTTGAAGACAATATTCAGCCCTTCATTAAATTTTTTAAATTGAAAAGGAGAATTGTAAAAACAAGAATTTTTCCAAAAGAAGTTTCATTTAAGATTTTTCCTGAAGGAGTAACCCTAAGTTTTATTTTAGAAAAGGGAGCTTATGCAACGACTTTTTTGGCGAATTTATTTGAACTCAAAGAAGGATTGCCTATTCCCGATTGGGTAAAAACTAAAGAATTTGATCTAAAGAGTGAGTTTGGATTGGGAAATTTAGAAAAAGCAAAAGAAAAATTGGATAAAAAATATTTCCAACCGTTTTAAAATAAAAAAAGGGGGAATTGAGCGGGTAATTACCCAACATTTAAAGAGTAATTTCCCATTGAGGAGGTGGACAAAACTTTCCGAATTGGGCCTGAGTCAAATTGACGGTGATACTTTTGAATATCAATGGATTAAACCAAATGTGTGCATATTGCCAAGTCACTTTTTCGGCAAGGACCTCAAGTACTTCGGAAGGGATTGCTATCGGTTTCTTGTCACTGATATTTTTTTCGAAAGCGAGCTGGAAAATTAACTTTTTCAGCTCTTCTTTGTTTTCTGCTCTTCTTTGTTGTGTTTGCGCCTGTAATATCTGGAGCTGCGTTGGTTTCCATCCATTTGCCAGCAACTGCTGAATAAGTGATTTGCCACCTTCTACAAAGAGTAGACCATTCCTCGGAGTGAGTTCGACTCCGAAATCCCAAATATCTTTCCTCTGTTTCGATGCTATCTCTAACCATGCCTGCTCAAATGGTGAAAGATCCGGCATTGACTTCATTACTGCTTCCAAAGCCAAATTTCTTTTTACTTTAGTTATTCCCGTTTTTTTGACTAAGGATTCGAGGCCTAGGATTCGTGCTCCATTTGCGCTAATGTACCATTTAACGAGAATACTCTTGACCGCGTCCAAATTAGCTCCTTCTCTGCGTATACTGAATTGCTCAGCTTTTCTGGCTAGTCCGTATTGAAGATTGAATTTTTTCAACTTCTTTCCTCCTTTAATTTACTCCGCGAACTAATTACCAAAAAATTAGCTTAAATTTAATATAAGATTGATAACCAATTCGCGGAGTAAATTATCCCCCTTTATGAAATTATTTTATTTTTAAAGGACCATTCCCTTGCCACAACGATTAAATTATTTTAATCGCTCTGGTTGGGAAGTCTCGATGTCGGTTGAGAAAGGAAAAAGGAGATTTTATAATTTCCGACATCGAGACTTTTAATTGGGACCCGAAGGTCTGGAGACTACCCAGAGCATGCCCCTAAAACAACCCTGCTTAGTCAGCTAGCATAATCCGCTAGCCCGCTAGAGTTAAGTATCTCTGTTGGGGGCTTTGGTATCTTTCAAAAGCATCCAAAGGCTTCAGTAGTTTCTCCCCTTCGGGCCTATAAAACGTGCTTTTTAGGGGCTCCTCGCTTCCTTAGGATTGAGACAACCCCGATATATCGCCCCACGGGTATTGTCTCTAAGGTTAGCAAAGAGCGAGCTATCCTACCCTGAGTTTGTCGAAGGACAGAACAATTCGCTCCTCACTACCTTTTTAATTCTCAATTACATTTTTAATTCTCAAAATACTTTTTTATATTTCTATTATAGCAAATCTATAAATCTTGTCAAGTTTTTGGGAGGGGAGAAGTGAACTATGAGTATCGCTCCTTCTTCTCCCCTCTTTTTTCTAGGTCATGTCATCCCTCCTTTTTCCAGCTCACAATCTCTACGAGACCCGGCCTCGTTGATAATGTTATGGGCTCGAAAAAGGAGAAAAAGAGAAGGGGGTTTTATTTGAAGATTTAAGAAGTTCGGTCAGTCGTTTTTTGCATTGCTCACCTTTTGCAGGGCAAGTTTGACAAAGAGTATGTAATGAACTCTCATTCCATATGGCTTCCAAATCTTTAATTTTTTTAGATACTGCCTCTTCCGGACTTTTACTGAATATATCGGTATCGTCCCATCCGTCATCGTTTTTTTCGAGGGGGGATTCAACCCAATCCCTCAATTTTTCAAAAGGATCATCGGTCACTGTAAAACCGGAAATTGTCGATATTGTCCCGTTTTCAGTCTCAAGTGGTAAATTTTCGAAATAACAGAGAAATGCTTTTGCTTTTGGAAATATTCCTCCGTTTCCGCGGTCTGAGCAACCTTGGGATGGACAAAGCATTAATATTTTTCGGATGACCTCTACGGTAGCACCTTTATAAGGTATTTTATTTTCCATCATCTTTATACGCCCCAGAAGACAAGAAACCAGTTCTTATGGTGAGCTCGTCGAACTATTGATTTCCTATCCACTGAGGCGTACCCCTTCTCTTTTCCATATAATTTTTTCTCAAAGAACTATTCTTTTTATATTTCTATTATAGCACCTCTGTAAATTTTGTCAAGCCCAAGTAATAAAAAATAAAAAGAGAGCGATTTTTCGCTCTTTGGAATATTTTCCTTCTTTCCTTTTTCTCAGGAAGTTTCAGGCCCAATTCTCTCTTCAAATGCTTGTAACGATTTCTGATCGTCACTGAAGTCACTCCAGCAACTTTAGCAATATCTTCTTGTGTTGCTCCCTCGTTATTTTGCTGAGAGGCAATATATAGGGCAGCGCCAGCTAAACCAATCGGGTCTTTACCAGAACCAATAGGTTTCTTTTTAGCTTGCTGAAGAATTTTAGCTTGGCGAAGAATTTTAATGGCTAATCCTTGAGTTTCTCCAGGAATACCAACTTTTTCAGCAATCTTTGAAATATAGGTAAGTGGAACAGCAATAGGCATTTGAAGATTAAGTTCTTTAAGCAAAAGTCGATAACAACGAGCAATCCCTTTAATTCTTTCTTTCTCAGCTCCCTCCACTAAACTTACTTCTGCGATTTCCCAAAGAGCTCTAGGAGTTTCGCTATCTCGGCAGGCAACATAAAGAGCAGCAGCAGCCATGACATTAATCGTTCTACCACGAACCAACCCTTTCTTTAAGGCTTTTCGATAAATAATTACCGCTTTTTCTTTGACTGGTCCTGGGATATATAATTTATCTGAGAGACGATCAAGTTCCCCGCATGCTTGGGCCAAATTTCGATCCTGTGCTGAATGGACTCTTGAACGAATCTGCCATTTTTTTAAGCGCCACATTTGGAGTCTGGTTGCCAGAGGAAGTTTTCTTCCGAAGGCATCATAGTCTACACCACGAGGGCCTCCTCTTCCTACTTGGGTTGACAAACCTTTATCATGAATAGTTAAAGTTGATGGTATTCCAACCCGGCATCTTGCATTTTTTTCTTCTTCAGTGAAAGCTTTCCATTCTGGTCCTTTGTCAAGCATGTGTTCGTGTAGGACAAGGCCGCAGTTGCCGCAAATGGTTTCTCCCGTATCGTAATCGTGGATGAGGTTGTTGCTGCTGCTACATTCTGGGCATTTATCAATCAAGTGTTGAGGAGTAATACTTTTTTTCTTTTCCATTTCCACTCTTTCTCACCTCCTTTTTTATTTTATTTTGTTAATGTCCGATTCTTAAATTATATTAAATCTCAATTTAGATTTTGTCAAATTTTTGAAAGATAGTATAATAAAAAAACATGCTTAAACTTTACAATACCCTTTCTCGAAAAAAAGAAGTTTTTAAATCCAGAAAAGGAAAAAGGGTTAATATTTTTGTCTGTGGTCCAACTACTTATGATTTCTCCCATATTGGCCATGCCAGGACCTATATTGTTTTTGATATGATTGTAAAATATCTAAGGCAAAAGGGGTATAATGTTTTTTATTTACAAAATATTACTAATATCGATGATAAAATTATTGATCGAGCTATTAAAGAAAAAATTTTCTGGAAAGATTTGTCTCGAAAATTTGAGAGAGAGTATTTAAAAGATATGAAAGCCCTGAATATAAATGGTGTCACAAAATATGCCAGGGCAACAGATCACATTAGAGAAATCATCAATCAGGTTGAAAGACTTTTGAAAAAAAGTTATGCCTATGAAATTAAAGATGGAATTTATTATGATATCTCAAAATTTAAAGATTATGGAAAATTATCTAAAAGAACAGCTTTACAAGCCGAGGATGCGGTTTCTCGAATTGATGAGGCTGTTGGTAAGAAAAATAAAGGAGATTTTTGTCTCTGGAAAAAAGTAGTTCCAGAATGGACTCCAACCCGCCCACCACCCTCCCACCTTCGGCGGGCCCCTTTGGCTGGAAAAAAATTTTTGAGAGAACCTTTTTGGAAAAGTTCTTTTGGTAATGGCAGGCCAGGTTGGCATATCGAAGACACGGCCATTACTGAAAAATACTTTGGACCTCAATATGATATCCATGGAGGAGCCAGAGATTTAATTTTCCCTCATCATGAGGCAGAAATTTGTCAGATGGAGGCTATATCTGACAAAGCACCCCTGGTAAAATATTGGTTACATTGTGGGTTTTTAACAGTTAGGGGAGTTAAGATGGCAAAATCACTTGGCAATTTTATTACCATCAGAGATTTTCTGAAACGACATTCCCGGCCCTACACGAAGCGAGACTCACCTTCGGCGGCAGCCAGGATTTTAAGATTATTTGTTTTAAAGACTCATTACCGTTCCCCCATTGATTATACTGAAAGGAAAATTGAAGGAGTTAAAAAACAATTGGAAAGGATAGATGAATTTTTGGATAAATTAAATAGAACTAAAGGTTTTAATAGAAGAGAAAAAGAATTAGCTAAAGACTTAATTTTAAAAACTGAAAAGGAATTTAAAAAAGCAGTGGAAGACGATTTTAATACCCCAAGGGCTTTGGCTTTGGTTCTTCAACTAATTACAAAGGGAAATCAACTTCTTGATAAAGAAAAATTAACTCCAGCTGATGCTAGATCAATTTTGAAATTTTTGAAAAAAATCGATAAAATTTTCAATTTCATTTTCTGGGGGAAAAGAGTGGCTCCAAAAATTCCAAGTTTTATTAAAAAATTGGTTAGAAAGCGAGAAGAGGCTAGAGAAAGAGAAGATTGGAAATTGGCCGATGAATTAAGAAAGAAAATTAAAGAAATGGGCTATTGGGTCGAAGACACAAAAGAAGGCCCGAAAATTAAGAAACTTTAGACTATAAACAATAAACTTTAAACAATTATTAGCAGAGAATGGTTCTCTGTAAATATTTACTTTATTTTTCCCAATTGACTCCCTAAATTTTCTGAAAAAATGCGATCGTATAAGTCAAAAAATAAGTTGAAGAAAATAAATAAAAAGGCGCCTGAAGGGCGCCTTTAAAATTTATTTAAGCTCCCCTTAGCCAGTCTAAAATATCTTTGTTGGCTATTTTTTTGAATTTTTCCTCAAAATCAAGCAGTATTTTTTCAAAATCAAAAGGAATCTCCTCTTTTTTATTTTTCTTACAAAGTTGATAAAAATCTAAAACTTTATCAGCAATCTTTGACCAGGAATAATTTTTTGCCTCTTTAATCCCCCACTCTCCCATTTCTTCTCTTAATTGAGGATTTTTAATTAAAATTTCAATTTTTTGAGCCGACTCTTGATAATGTCTTGGTTTCACTAAAAACTTCTCTCCTCTTTTCCCTTTTAAAAATTCTTTATAGCCTTGGTTGGCAAAGGCAACAATTGGTAAACCAGAAGCCATTGCTTCTAACAAAACAATTCCAAAACTCTCACCGAAAATTGCCGGGCTAACAAAAATATTTGAACTAGAAAAATAAGAAGGTAAATTTTCATGACTTTTTTCTCCCTCAAAATAAACTTCTTTTAAATTATTCTCTTTAACAAAATCTTGGCATTTTTCTTTCAACTCTCCTTCACCAACAATTATTAATCTTAGATTTTTAAATTTTTTCACCAAAATTTTGTAAGCCCTGAGTAAATAAATTAAGCCCTTTCTCTTTTCAATTCGGCCAACAAATAAAATATTGATTTTTTTATCAAGAAATCTTTCAATCTTTGGAGCTTTTGGATTAAATTTTTTTACATTTACTCCATTTGGAATGACAACCTTTGGGAGAGCTAAATCTTTAAAAATTCTCAGAGCTATTTTAGAAACACCAATTATTCCATCTATCTTTGATTGGACAACCATTTTTAAAAGAGGAATTAATATTGGAAATTTTTTAAAAAGATTGCTTCTCTCAATATCGGAATGAAAAGTCAAAATGTTTAAACCCTTTGATCTTTCCAAAATCTGGACAGAAGAAAAAAGGCCAAAATTATGAAAATGAAAAATGTCAAATTTTTCCTTTTTAAAAGTCGATTCAATTGCCGATGGTTCGAAATGCAAGCCGAAATCCGATTTTCCACCACCAAAGGGAATGGCAAAGGAAGTCCCCAATAAAATTACTCCCTTTCCATAATCTTCTTTCAAAGACCTTCTGGGAACAATAATCTTTGAAGGGATTCTTCTTTTTTTAAATTCCCTTCCCAGTTCCAAAATATGGGTTTTTACTCCCCCAGGATTTAAAAAAGAATGAAAAGAAATCAAAGCAACTCTCATTTTTTTGATTTTATCAGAAAATTGGGGACTTGCCAAAGGTTTTTGTCTATGATAAATTAGATAGTGAAACATGGCAAACGAATTGCCAGAAAAATTACCTCCTCAGGCAATTGAGGCTGAGAAATCTCTTTTGGGTTGTCTTATGCTTGACAAGGATGCCATTTTAAAAGTGGCTGATTTCCTTTCGGCAAGAGATTTTTATAAAGGAATTCACCAGGAAATTTATCAGGCAACGTTTGACCTTTTTGAAAGAGGAGAACCAATCGATTTGCTTTCAGTCTCTACTCGTTTGAAGGAAAAAAATTTATTAGAGGAAATTGGTGGAAGCACCTATTTAACTGAGTTAGTCAATTCGGTCCCGACAGCCAGCCATGTTTTAAACTATGCCAAAATTGTTCAGAGAAAAAGAGTATTGCGAGATTTAATTGTGGCTAGTCAGGAAATTGGCCAAATGGGCTATAATGAAATGGAAGATATCAATGTTGTCTTAGACAATGCCGAAAAGAAAATTTTCAGTATCGCCCAGAAATCCCTGACCCAAAATTTTATTCCAGTAAAAGATACCTTAGAAGAGGCCTTTGAAAGAATTGATAGATTATCAAAATTTAAAGGAATGCCCAGGGGTTTGCCTACTGGTTTTACTGATTTAGATAATATTTTGGCTGGTCTTCAAAAATCTGATTTAATAATTTTGGCTTCGCGTCCCACTTTAGGAAAAAGTAGCCTAGCCTTAAATATTGCTTCAAATATTGCCATAAATGAAAAAGTGCCAGTAGGGCTTTTTTCTTTAGAGATGTCAAAAGATCAAATTGTTGATAGATTAATTGCTTCTCAATCCAATGTTGATTTATGGAGACTGAGAACTGGCAGGTTGTCTAGCCAAGGGGAAGATAATGATTTTATTAGAATTCAAAGGGCTCTGGGAACTTTGGCTGAAGCCCCAATTTATATTGATGACGCTGCCACCTCAACGGTTTTACAAATGAAGGCAATGTCAAGGAGATTACAGGCAGAAAAGGGACTGGGATTGGTAATCATTGATTATTTGCAATTAATGGAACCTTTGAACCCAAATGCCAGCCCTGTTCAGCAGGTCTCGGAAAGTTCAAGAGCCTTAAAGGCCTTGGCCAGAGAATTGGAGATTCCGGTTTTGGTCATCTCCCAGTTATCGAGAGCAGTTGAACAAAGGTCCCCCCAGATTCCCAGATTAGCTGATTTGAGGCAATCAGGAACAATTGAACAAGATGCCGATGTAGTTTTATTTATTTATCGTGAAGACAGGTACAATCCTAGCACCCCAAAGAAAAACATTGCCGATATAATTGTGGCTAAACATAGAAATGGACCGGTTGGAAAAGTCGAATTATATTTTGATGAAAGAAGAGTATTATTCCGCAACTTAGAAAAAGAGATCCTCGAATAAATTATAAATTTGAAATTGTGTATCCTAAGTCTATTCAAAAACTTATTGACCAATTTTCAAAATTCCCTACTGTTGGGCCAAGAACTGCTGCCCGTTTTGTTTTTTATTTAATGAAAGCAAAAAAAGAAGAAGTTGAAGAATTAATAAAATCGCTAAATAATTTAAAAAAAATAGTAAAACTCTGTTCTTTTTGTTTCAATCCCTTTGAGGGGGAAGAAAATCTTTGCCAAATTTGTTCTGATCCTTCAAGAGATAGAACAATTCTTTGCCTTTTAGAAAAAGAGAGCGATTTAGTTTCTTTAGAAAAAACAAAAAAATACAAAGGCCTCTATTTTATTTTGGGTGGAGTAATTTCGACCTTAAAAAAAGAGGAGATTAAGAAATTGAGAATTAAAGAATTAATTGAGCGAATTAAAAAACCAGAAAAATTTGGAATTTTGGATGCTTCCTTTAAAGAAATAGTTTTGGCAATCAATCCAACAACTGAAGGCGAAGCCACTGCCTTGTATTTAGAAAGAATTTTTAAACCCCTAAGATTAAAAATCACCCGGCTTGGCCGAGGATTACCTGTGGGAGCAGAATTAGAATATGCTGATGAGGAAACCTTAGGAAGTGCTTTAGAAGGAAGAAAATAATTTCGCGAAAATGAATTAAGCCTCGATCGAGTAAAAATTAGTAAATGTGCTAAAAATTGATCGAGGCTTTTTAGTTTCCCGAAGGAAAATCCCTTCGGGTTTCCTTACACCCTTATCTATTCAAACTAACTTTTCACTTCCCAGTCCAGAGGATAGTCGCTTCGCGCTGATTCCCTAGGCGTAGTAACAACTCCTTCCCTAAGGGGAGATTTACATCTCATCACAATGAGATTCACATCTCCGAAGAGACATCTCACCACAATTGAGACACTCCCCCTAATCAGCACTAAATATACCTCTGTGACCAGAAATTCGTGAAGTAATCTGAATAGCTTCGGGATGTAAAAAATTAATATTATAAACGTACTTTTTCTCCTGTTCTCCGAGAGGTTTAGACTCCCTTCCTCGCCTACAATTGGGCGGCTCGGGAATTTCCCAAGGGAGCCTCTCAGATCATTTTTCTAGTATAGCAAATCTATAGAATTTACCAAGACTTTTAGATAGAAAAAGAGGAAGGGAGAGGTGCGATTCGGAGATTCTTTGGGAGTTCTTCTTGTCCGGGCTCAGTCCAGCTATGTTTCATTAATACTATTAACTCCTCCGGTGAAACAGAGAAAGGTCTCCATTTCTCTCCATTTTTTTCTTCATACTCTATTGGGATTTTTATCTCTCTTCTTTTCTTTTTAGACTTTGGGATTTTCATTTTCTCTCCTCCAAATTGGCGAACTGGCTACCAAAAATCTTGATAAACAATTCGCCCATCTGGAGGTTTCCTCTCCCTTCCCCATAATTTTTGTTAAAGAACTAATCCTTTTCCCAGCTCACAATCTTGTTGCGGGCTCGAAAAAAGAGGGGGAAGTGGGAAATTAAATTTGAGGTTCTTTTTCTATCTTTTTAATAATGTAGTCAGCAATTTCTATTGGGTTTTTCAAGCCGAGTTCCAAGGCCTCAATTATTGCTTTGGAATAACTAAAGTCTTTAGGCATCCCCGTATCTATTATATCAATTTTGACCTTCTTTGGAGTTTCCGCCATTTCCAAAACTAGGTGCATTGCCTTCAGGATTACTTTAGCTTCTTTACCTTTTAAGACCCTTACTGTTCTTTTTCCTATTTTAAGTTCTACTGTATCTATATCGTTCATTTTCCACCACCGAGCTGACCACCAAAATTTTATCCTGAGTTTATTGAAGGATTGATAAACAATTCGGTGATGGAAATCTCCCCGTCCCCTTTTTTATTTTTGTTAAAGAACTATTCCTTTTTCCAGCTCACAAAATTTTATGGGCTCGAAAAAAGAGGGGAGAGAGGGATTATTCTCTCTTAGTTTTTAAAAATTCTTGTCCCACCCTAAGAGCTTCATTTAATTTTTCATCGGATGGTTCTCTGAGCATTACATTCTCGCAACCACAGGTTGGGGATATCATATATGCTTGCCTCAAAGTTTCTAATGTTAATTCCTCTTTGTTTTCCAGTAAATATATGAGTTTATGCTCTGCAGCATGCCATTCCATCACTTGAATTGCTATTTTCTTTACTCGATGAGTAATAGCAATAGCCATACTTATATTCAAAAGAGCTATTAATATTATTAAGCCTCCTATCACTCCTATTATTAGAGACGAAAAGATTAATGTTCCAACCGTACTAATAATCGCAGTTAAGATACTACCTATTCTAATCCAGCGGAAGATCATTAACATTCTTTTCAGTTCTGCTTCCCCCTCTTCATATTTTTCACTCTTTATTATTCTCCCGTCTTTATCGCAAATTAAGAAGCCCCTGTGATTGGCGTGTCCACCTAAAATTTTTCCCAACTCGCTTCACCTCGGCAGGCAAGAAACCAATAGTTCGACAAACTCACCACAAGTTTTTGATTTCCTCTCTGCCGAGGTAAATCTCCCCCTTTTTCTTTATTTTAAAGAGCTATCTCATTTTTACATCTCAATTATACACCTATACTTAAAACTTGTCAAGGGTTTGACAAGTTTTAGAATAAATTTCTATTTATTTCTATAAATTTCAACCAGTTTCTATTTTAGTTATCTCAACTTCGGTAAAAGGTTGGCGATGGCCTTTTTTGACTTTGTATCTTGTGGTTGGCTTAAATTTAAAGACAATTACTTTTTTCCCTTTGCCATGCCGAATGACCTTTCCAATCACTTTTGCTCCTTCAACTAAAGGGTTCCCAATTTCTAATTTGTCCCCTTTCTGTAATAATAAAACCTCATCGAAAACTATTTCTTGACTTTCTTTTTTATCTGCCCCCAAACCTTTTTTAAGGTAGTGGGGGTCAACTTTCTCAATTTTTATTTTTTGACCTGGAGAAACGATGTATTGCTTTCCCCCGGTTTTTATAACTGCTAATCCCATATAAATAATTAACCTTCTTTTAATTTTTTAGTTTCGATAGGTTGTTTAATTTGAAGTTCATTAATTGAAGCTCTGATTTTGCTAATCATCTGTTTATATTCTAAATAAGCATTGGAAACCATAGTTGTTCCTCGATAAATTTTGTTTTCTAAAACATTTTCCATTTCATCTAAATTCCTTGAAATTGAAATTAAATGATTTTTGAGATTTTCCATATCGAGAGAAATTGCATATTGGAGGTGAAGTCGATACATGTATAAGATCAGAGGTAAAACCATTGAATAAGGCATTAAAATAACATCCGATTCTCTGGCTTTTAAATGGGCATCTCGACAAACGCTATAAACCGAATCAGGCACAGCAGCTATGGCCTGAGACCAGGTAATGGCAGGATCGATGTATTGTCTTACCTCTTTAATTCTATTTATAGTTTCTTTTTCAATTTCTTCGATAATTTCTTTTCTTTTTTTAATTGATCGTTCTTTTTCCAATTCTAAAAGTAACTCTGAAGCTAGCCATTTCGAATCGATTGGAAGGCGTTTGTTATTTGGTAAAACTAAAGCAAACTCTACGATTCTCCCTCCCACACTAAAATTACTCTCGATCATTTCTGGTGGTAATTTTCGAAAAGTTTCTCTTAAAATTTCTTCTCCTGAAATTCCTTTGGCTGAGGTGCCAGCAATAATTTCATCCACTCTTTTAATTCTTTCTAAAAATTCAGTTTCCCTTTGCTGTCGAACTTCGTCAGTTCTTTTTAAACCCTCTAATAAATCCCTTGTTTTTTCAATCCCATTTTTTAAATTATCCTGAAGCTGAGTACCTAAAAGTAATTTTTCTTTAATTTCTTGGATGTCTTTGGCTTGTTGTAGGTCTATCTGGCTTTGCTGACCAAATCTTTCGCTTATTTTCAGGATAAAATTAATTAAAACAACAACTCCGCCAATTACAATTAAAGATATTAAAATTAAAAGAAAATCGGCCATTAAATTAGATTAACATTTTTAAAAAATCTCGTCAATGAGGAGTTTTTTAGAATTTAAGTCTTGCTAGAATTTGAGTTAAGACAAAGAGAATATAAATTGAGAATAAAAATATTGCCTCCTTTCTGGTGATTTTCCTACCAGTTCTTAAAAAGATTAAAAAAAAGATTGCTGAAAAAATAAGAAAAAATCTGCCTATGGCTAGGGTAGAAAAATCAAAAAATTCAATAGGATAAATTAGGACTACAATACCCAAAACAAGAGTAGCCGTAATCATAACGCTTCCCATTAAATTTCCTAATATCATCCAATCTTGGCCCTCTCTGGCAGCTCGGATAGAAAAGAAAGTTTCAGGAAGGCAATCACCTATTCCTATAAGGAAAATCCCAATAAAAATAAGGGGGAGATTTAATATTTTGGCAAAAAATGATGAAGATTTAACAATTCCTGCTGCACCAAAAATTAGAAAAATGATACTAAAAATCAACATCCCTATATCTTCTAAGAAATCTTTCCAATTTTTTATCTCTGGTACTCCATCGTAAACTTTTTTAAATCTTTCTTCTTTTCTAAATAGCCAAGAAATATAGAAAAAAAAGACCAAAATTAAAAGAATGCCATCAATTCTTGAAAGCTTACCATCTAAAATTAAAAGCAGAGGTAAAATCGAAGAGCCAATTGTGAAAATAGAGCTTCCCTGGACGGTCCGACTGGGAGCAGAAATACCTCCTCTAGAAATAAAAGCTGCCAAAGCCACCGCCAAGCTCAAATCGAAAATATTTGCTCCAATTACATCTCCTAAAGAAAGCTGAGGAATTTTATTTAGGGCAGATATTATTCCAATAAAAAGATTAGGTAAGGAAGCCCCAAAAGCAATTGTGAAAAAGGCCACCACAAATTCCTTTCAGCCCAAAAATTTTGCTATCCTCGTTAATGATCTCGTTAACCACCTACTAGAAAAAATAAGTAAAGCCCAAGAAATAATGAAAATAAAAATATAAAAGAGAATCATACTTTTCTTTTAGTTATAAAATACCATTTTGTCAATTCAATTAAAATTAAATTAATAAATCCCAGCCCTATTATAAATCCCCAGTCAAAGAGATTAAGAGGTATTGTTTTTAATAAATTTTGAAAAAAAGGTAAATAAATAGCTACTAAAAGCATCAAAATTCCCCAGAACCAAGAAAAAGTCAAAATCAAATTGGAAAATGGATTAATTTGCCAGATGTTCTTTTTTAAATTTTTGCAAGAAAAGACATAGAAGAGTGAGTCAATAGCTAAACCAGCAAAAATTATTGTCTGAATTTCTCTTCGGGGTAATTTTTGATTTAATAACCAAAAAAATAGTGAAAGGAGTAAAAAATCAGTAACAATGCCAATACCGAAAATTAGGGCTTTTATTTCCCTGGTTAAAAGAGGACTCTTTGGATCCTCGGGTTTTCTTTTCATTATTCTTTTTTCTTTTGGTTCAAAAGCTAAAGATAGAGCAGGCAAGCTATCTTCAATAAGATTTACCCATAAAATTTGACCAGGTAAAACTGGTAAGAAAGGAAAACCAGCTAAAATACTAAAGAAAATTAAAATTACCTCAGTAAAACTATCGGAAAGTAAATAAGTAATAACCTTTCGAATGTTATCTAGTATCTGCCGACCTTCCTCAACCGCTGCCACAATAATTGAGAAATTATCAGTCAACAGAATTAAATCAGAGGCTTCTTTAGCTACATCAGTACCCGATCCTAAGGCCAATCCAATATCAGCTCTTTTCAGGGCCGGAGCATCATTTATTCCATCGCCAGTCATTGCCACCACCTTTCCCTTTTCCTGCCAAGCCTCAATAATTCTTAATTTATGCACGGGTTCAACCCGTGCATATATCTCAAATTTCTCTAATCTTTCTTGAAATTCTTCGTCGCTTAATTTTTCCAACTCTGAACCTTCAATAATATTTTCCTCTTTGGCTGGCAAACCAAGTTCAAGGGCTATGGCTTTAGCTGTCAGTTTATGATCTCCGGTGACAATAATCGGCCGCATTCCTGCTTCTTGGCAAATTCTAATTGCGTTTTTTACTTCCGGTCTCAGAGGATCGTGTAAACTGATTAAACCGACAAAAATCAAATCTTTACATAAATTTTCCAGTTTTTCATACTCCAGACTTCTTACTTCGTACTTCCTATAGGCTGTTGCCAAAACCCTTTGTCCCTTTCCAGCCAAATCTTCAAATTTTTTATGCAATTTTTCAATTTTCTCTTCTGATAGAGTTTCTTCTTTGCCATTAACACCAAAAAATTTTGACATTGCCAAAATTTTTTCCGGAGCTCCTAAGATATAGAGAATGTCTTTGTTTTCCGAAAATTTTCTCAAAATTGCTGAATATTTATAAACTGGATCGAAAGGCAATCTTTCAATTTCTGGCTCTTCTCTTTCTAATTCTTTTTTATTTAAACCGGCCTGGATTCCAGCCATTAATAAAGCTCTATCTGTCGGTCTTCCTCGAAAGATCATTTTTTCAAGAGGCTGATCGGGATTTTCAATAAAGGCCCCACTACACAGAGTGGCAATTTTTAAAGCGAGAATATTTGACTCAGGAGGATAAATTCCAGCCACCACCATTTTTGCCTCAGTTAATGTTCCAGTTTTGTCAGTGGTAATTATCGAAGTACTCCCTAAAGTCTCAGCTGCTATCATTTTTCTAACCAATCCTTGCTTTTTTAAAATTCTCTCCATTCCCAGGGCCAAAATTACAGTTATTGCCACCGGCAATCCTTCAGGAATTGCTGCCACGGCCACCGCTACCGAAGTTAAAAACATTTCAAATCTCTCTCGCCCAGCGACTATTCCCAGACCAAAAATCAAAAGACAAATTAAAACTATTAAAATTCCAATGATTTTACTTAAATGAATTATTCTCTTTTGATAGGGAGTTTTTTCTTCCCTGGCCTCCCTGATCATTTCAGCCACCTTTCCAATTTCAGTTTTCAACCCGGTTTCAGTAATTATTGCCTTTCCCCAACCATCTTCAACAAGGGTAGCCATATAGACCATATTATCTCTATCAGCTAAAGGAGTTTTTTCTGGTAAAATTTCAATTTTTTTCTCGGCTGGAAACCACTCGCCAGTTAAGGAAGCTTCATTGATTTTCAAATCACGGGCCTCAATCAATCTGCCATCAGCTGGAACTTTATTCCCTGATTGCAGGAAAATAATGTCTCCAGGAACTAATTCCGATTGATCGATCTCTTTTTCATTGCCTTCTCTTAAAACAGTGGCTTTTACTTTGACTACTTTTTTAAGTTCGGCTAAAATCTTTGAAGTTTTATTTTCTTGAAAAAAGCCAATGATTGTATTTAAAAAAACTGCCCCGAAAATGATGATTGAATTTGAATATTTCCCTAAAATTTCAGCAGCTTCTTTTTCTGGAAAAAATAGAGCAGTAATTCCAGCGATTACTAAAATATAAATTAAAGGGCTTTTAAATTGTTCAAGAAATAATTTTAAGCCAGATAGGGGGTTTTCTTCAGGAAGCAAATTTTTGCCAAATTTTTCCTGTCGTGATTTAACTTCCTTTTCTGATAAACCATTTTCAGAATCGGAATTTAACTTCTTTACCACTTCCTGCCAAGCTAAATTGTGCCAAAAAGTATCTTCTTTCATTTTTTCAAATAAATAATTTGACCTTTAAATGAATCTTTGGTTATTCTCAAAAGACCGACCGCCGTCTGATAAAAAAGTGGATCAGTTGGAGAACCTGGATTAATTAATAAAATTTTTCTCCCTTCAAAATTAAATTCTTCTAAATGAGGTCTATGGGTATGGCCAAAAACTAAAATATCAAGATTTTCTTTTTTGGCCAATCTCTCAGCCAATTTTTCCCCGAAATCCAAATGGGAAACTAACCAGATAGAAGTTGGACTATGGGCTATTCCAATCTTAAAATTATAAATTTTAAGAATTATTCCTTCTGGCAACTTTTCTCTGACTTCTTTTAAATCCATATTTCCCTCAACAGCAATTACTGGAGCAATCTTTTCTAATTCTTTTTTTGTTTCAAAATTGACAAAATCACCAGCATGAATTATTAAATCGACATTTTTGAAAATATCTTTAATTTCTGCTGGCAAATTTTTTGCCCTTGTAGGGATATGAGTATCTGAAATTACCCCAATTAAAATTTCTGACTTTTCTGTTTTGAATTCCTGAGTTTCAAAATTTTCAATTTTTGGCATGGTAGTAGTTTTATAAATCGAGAGACCGCTAATAATCCCAATAATAATTATTGGAATTAGAATTAGGGGCCCGCGCCTGAAGCGGGAGGGTGGTCGGCCAGCTAAGCCTTCCCGCCTAGTGGGAGGCCCCGTCCTTGGGTAGGTTGTAGTTTTTCTCATTTTAAAATTTTTGGAATCTACTTCCCAATCTAACCAGAAATTAAAATAACTAATACTTTTAAATTTATGTATATTGCGGACTGCCTCTTCTTCTATCTATGAATTTAATTATCTCAACTAAAAAAGTAGTTAAAAAAGCTACGACAAAAACCCATAACCACATATAGGATTTTAGGGGTACCGTTTCTAAAACTCGATTCAAAACCGGTAAATAAATGGCAATAAAAGTAAGTAAAAATCCAAAAACAACGGCTAAAAACAAATATTTATTTTGGAAGAAATTCTCAGTTTTAAAGATTGGCTCTTTTAAGTTTCTAAAAGCAAAAAGATAAATGAGGTCACCAGCAGCAAAAGCGGTAAAAGTTAAAGTTCTAGCTAAAGTTAAATCGCCGGTTCTTCCTAAAACAAATTTGAAGAAAAATAAACATAAAAGGCCAATCATTAAACTGATTGAGAAGATTAAAAATCTCATTGAATGTGACAAAATTCTTTCTTTTCTAAGATTTTCTGGTCTTTCTTTCATTAAATCTTTTTCCATTGGCTCAAAACCCAAAACAATATCCGGTGGTCCATCGCAAATAAGATGAATCCATAAAATCTGTAAAATAGTCAAAGGATAGGGCAAGTTCAAAAGCACTGATCCAAAAATTAAAATAATCTCGGCAAAGGAATCAGAAAGGGTATAGCCAACTACTTTTTTAATATTTGAAAAAATTAATCTTCCTTCTTCTACTGCGGCTAAAATCGTCTTGAAATTGCTATCTAATAAAATTAAATCACCGGCTTCTTTGGCGACATCAGAAGCATTTCCAACAACAACTCCGATATCAGCTTTTTTTAGTGCCGGAGCGTCATTAACACCATCGCCAGTCATCGCCACTACTTCCTTTTTTTCTTTAAGTACCTTTATGATTTTTAATTTTTGATGAGGCGAGATTCTAGTAAAAAGTAAAATACTATTTATCCTCTTTTTTAATTCTTCTTCAGAAATCATTTCTAATTCCTGTCCCTCCATTACATTATCCGGTCCTACCTTCAATCCAATTCTTTTAGCAACCCTTTCAGCAGTTTTCCGGAAATCTCCAGTCACAATTTTCACTTTTATGCCGGCTTCTTGAGCTTTAGCAATTGCTTCTCTTACTCCCTCTCTAACGGGATCCTCTATCCCTACCAACCCCAGCCATGAAAAATCTTTTTTCTCCTTTAGATTTTCTTTTTCTTTAAATGCTAATCCCACCACCCGCAATCCTTTTTCAGCCCATTTTTCAATTTTTGCTAAAATGTCGTTTTTTGCTGAAGCAAAGGGGTTACAAAACTTTAAAATAATTTCCGGTGCTCCGATAATAAAAGCTGTTTCTTTATTTTCGAATCTCGTTACGGTCAGAGAATATTTTTTCTCACTATCAAATGGTTCTTCGTAAATTGTCTGGCTTAACTCTAAAATCTTTTGGGAATCGAGCCAGCTTTCTTTTTTTACATAATCCCAAAGGGCAATTTCTAAAGCGGTTCTTTGAGGATTGGCCAAAATTAAAGCTAATAGAGCTTTTTGATTATTTACAAAATCAGTTTTTACTACTCTCATTACTCCTTCTGTTAATGTACCAGTTTTATCGACGCAAATTACTGAAGTAGCACCCAAGGTTTCGATTGAAAGTAATTTTTTCACTAAGCCCTTTCTTTTCAAAATCCTCCTCATTCCCAGAGCTAAAATGATGGTTAAGGCTATTGGCAGACCTTCGGGTATAGCTGCTACTGATAAAACAATCGAAAATCTTAGCATTTTCCAGATATTTTCCTGATGGATAACACCAACCAAGAAAATGATCAAACAAATAACCAAAACAATCCGAGCTAGAATTTTTGTAAATTCTTCAAACTTTAATTGAAGAGGGGTTTTTACCTCTTCTAGCTTGGCTAAACTCTCCCCAATTTTTCCGATTTCGGTCTCTTTGCCAATTTTTGTCACCTCCATTATACCCCTGCCAGAAAGTACAGTTGTGCCCATAAATAAAAGGTCCTTCCCTGCCTCAGGGGCTTTTCCTACCGCCTCTTCCTCGCCAGTCAAAATCGCTTCACTGACAATTAAATTCACTCCCTCAATCAATTTTCCATCGGCTGGTATCCGATCGCCAGAATTTAAAAGTACTATGTCGCCTGGCTCCAATTCTCTGATTTCGATAACTTTCCTTTCCCCATCACGAATGACAATAGCTTGTGGTTTCAAAATCTTTTTAAGAGCAACTAGTGTCTTTTGGGCATTATACTCCTGAAAAAAACCCATCAAAACATTTAGTATAATAACCAGGCCCACTAAATTGGCATCAATATATTCTTTGAGAACTAAAGAAATAAAAGCAACTAAAAGAAGTGTGTAAATGAGTGGGCTTTTGAATTGAGAAAATAAAATCGAAAACCAAGAAGGTTTTTCTTTTTCAGGTAAAATATTCTCTCCGTATTTTTTTCTTAACTCTAAAACTTCTTTTTCGGTAAGCCCTTTTCTAAACATAAACTGACAATGATTAATTTACATGATCGAGAATCATATTTCGAGCGTCAGCGAGAAATATCCCTAGAGGTATATTTTCATTTTAACAAAAAAATGGCTTTTTAAAAGCCAGCGGCCCCAACCGGATTTGAACCGGTGTTACGACATTGAGAATGTCGCGTCCTCAACCCCTAGACGATGGGGCCAATTTTTTATTTTTTGCAATAGCTTCTATGAAACCTTGTATTCTGTGAAAAAGTTTCACATCCCCAAATCGAATTTTAAGGCTACCCTTGTAAAGAATGTTATGCATTTTACCTGTGCTAGTTCTTGGGGGTTTAGTATAAGATTTAGTAAATTGTGTTTTGGGAATATTTGTTACCTTTGACCAAAATCCTATAGCTCCCTTCTCATTTATGCCGGGATGTATCGTTACCACACATCTAAACCGATTTTCTGGAACCTTGCACACCTCGCGGAAAAACCGCATTATCAAAGCTATAATTCTGGGGTCTGAATTACCGAAATCTATTGCGCCTTTACTTCTTTTATAGCCCTCCGCCCAATATAGTGCAATTCCAGCAATCAATAAATCTCTCTTAGTTGTCTTACCAATTTCCCTTTTTGCTTCGGAAATAATTCTTTGAGCTTTTTCAATGGCTTCACGATGTTTCTGCTTGTTATATTCTATCAATTTTACTCGTCCCTTCAATTGTTTTTGGAGTATTCTTTTTTCTTGTTCAGGAGTAAGAATAATATCCCCTACCCACTCACTTATTGTGCCTTTCGCTAAAAAAGGTAATTTCTCTCTAATTTCCCCAAATGTATATCCTTCTTTTCTAAGTTTTCTCACTCTCTCTTTAATTGCTGGCTTATACATATTATCATAATTTAGCAAAAAATTTAAATTTTGTCTAATGGAAATAAAAAAGAAGGGCTTTTTTAGTTTTAATATCTAAGCAGAATACAGAAAACGGTTCTCTGTATTTTATTTTTAATTAAACATTGTGTATCATTAGATAGCTTTTATTTCCTCAACTATTTTTGACATTTCCATTTCTTTTGAGCCGTCAACTAAGATTGAATCTCCTTCTTTAATTTCATCTCGAAGGGCCTTACCTATTTCTTCTATCTTTTCAAATTGGAAAATTTTTTCTTCTGACATTCCCTTAGTATAGGCTCCTTGGGCAATAAATTTTGCCCTTGGCCCAATTGTGAAAAGTAAATTAGCCACTCTGGCTACTCTTTCTCCGATTGCCTCATGGGCCTCAATTACATATTTTCCAATTCCCAAAATATCTCCCAGGACTGCAATTTTCCTTCCTTTAATTTCAATTTTCCCTAAAATTTCTAAGGCCTCAATCATTGAAAAAACTGAGGCCGATTCTGAATCATCCAAAATTAAAGAGTCTTTTATTCCCTTAATTAATCTCATTTTCCCAGGCAGGGATTGATAATTTTTAAAAGCCTGAGAGATCTCAACTAAATTCAAATCAAATATTATTCCAACAGAAATTGCTGCCAAAGCAGCATAAATTTGCTCTTTGCCAAAAAGTCTTTCTAGCCAAATAGGAACGATATTTCCCTGATAATTTAATTTAAAATTTGTTCCTAAATTTAATTTAATATCGGTTGCCCTGAAATCTGCTCTTTCTTGAAAACCAAAGGTCAAGGTCTTTAAATTTGTTAAATCTTTTATTTCCCTGATTGTCTCATCATCAAAGTTTAAAATTAAAGGTGAAAAAGCTGGTAAAATTTTTGCTAACTTTAAAATTTCCTCCACATCTTTTTTCTCCCCAGCAAAAAAATCTCGATCAAAGGGGATTTCTCCAACCTGAGTTACTACTAAAATTGGAAGTCTGGAATTTTTTACTAAAAACTCAAAGACCTTGTATTTTTCAACCTCGGTTTCGAAAATTAAAATCTCGTTTCTTTTAACCAAATCCAGTAGTGAGATTTCTCTACTACTGGGCAAAGCCAATTTAAAATCAGAAATTTTTTTAACCTTAAAATGTTGCTTCAATACCTGAAAAATTGCCTCAGCAGCACAAATTCTGCCATTACCAGTGACAATAATAATTTTTGGTTTTCGAAGAAAAAAAATTAATTTAGATAATAAATTCATATTCGTGGGGCTATTCATACCCAATAGTAGAAATTCGACAAAGTTTTTCTTTCAGAAAAACCTAAAATATCGCGGAGCGAGTCGAATTTTCACTACTGGGCATAGTCTGGTGGTATTTGCCAAAAATGAATGATATATTCTGCCAATTCTCTAAAAATTGGCACTGCTGAATATTCAGCCGTTTTTGTATTCGGATTATCAAACTTTACTAAGATTAGAAATTTGGGATTAAAAGCCGGGGCATAGCCAACAAAAGTCTGAATCGTTTTTTCAGAATAACCTTTTTTTTCAATTCCCAAACTTGACCAGGGAATCTGGCCAGTTCCGGTTTTACCGGCGATAAAATAACCAGGGATTTTTGCTGCCTTTCCAAAGCCATTCTCAACGACGCTCACCAACATTGCTGTCAATTGATTGGAAGTTCTTGGTGAAATAACCCCCACACCATAATAAGGACTGACTTCGTCAATTTGGGCGCCTTCGGCGCCTTGTCCTTGTTTGGTGTGGGGGTCAACTAAATAAGGCTTGACCAATTTTCCGCCATTAGCAATTGCGCAAAAGGCCCTGACCAATTGAATTGGAGTAATCCCAATTCCCTGGCCAAAAGAAGCGGTGGCAAAATTTATTTCGTAGCCCTTTTTAAATTCTTCATTTTGGGAGAAAATTTCTCCTTGTAAGTCAATTCCCGTTTTTTCAAAAAAGCCAAATTTCTCAATATATTTCAAAAAGAGATCATGACCCACTTGCCGTTCAGCAAATATTGCCCCTGTATTAATTGATTTTTCTAAAACTTCAGTCATTGTTCTTTGACCCCAGATTTTTCCACCATAATTTAAAATGGTCTCGCCACCGATTTTCACAAAACCTTCATCATAATAGGTGGTCTGGGGAGTGATTTTTTCTTCATTTAAAGCAGCGGCTATGACAATTGGTTTGAAAACTGAACCTGGTTCAAAAATTTTCTGAATGGCCCCATTTTTAAAAATTTCAAAATCTTTCTCTTCAAAATAATTATTTGGATTAAAACTTGGAAAATGAGCTAAAGCGAAAACTTTTCCAGAATCAGGATCAATGACAATAATTTGACCTTCCTCAATCTCAAATTTTTCTTTGGCCTCCTTTAGCAATTTTTCAGCCATAAATTGGACATTATAATCAATTGTCAAAATTAAATCAGAACCTTCCTTATCTGGTGAAAAATTGGAAAAGATTAAAGGTTTTCCAAAAATTCTCTCCCCTTCCAAAATTCCTTCTTCTCCTTCTAAGATTTCATTATAGAAATCTTCCAAGCCATATTGTCCTCTTTTTTCACCGCCAAAAAAACCAAGCAAATGAGAAGCAAAAGATTCCAGAGGATAATCTCTTAGTTTTTCTTCTCCTAAATAAATTCCTGACAAATTTGATTTTTTCAAATTTTGAACCTCTTCTTCAGTTAATTTTTGCTTTAGGATGACAAAAAGGCTTTCCTCATTTTTGATTTTTTCTAAAATCTCTTCCTTTTCTAAATTTAAAATCTGGCCCAATCTATCAGCTACTTCCTCTTTATTTTTAATCTCCGTTGGCCAGGCATAAATAAATGGCCAAGTTCGATTTACAGCCAGAGGCTTTAGATCTTGGCCATCTTTTAAAAAAATCTCCCCTCTCCGACCTTGAATTTGGGTTATTAATTTCTGCTGACCTTGGGCTAAGGCTTTATAAAAAGAATAATTCTGAATCTGAATAAAAAAAAGCTTAGCAATAATAACCGCCCAAAAGAGAAAAATTAAAATAAAAATAAAATTAATCCTCGGAAATCTCATTTGGTAGCAATCTGAGTTTCCAAAACTTCAATATATCGAACTTTCTCAGCCTTTTCAAAACCAAAATTTTTTATTAAGACTTCAAAATCAGCTAAAGAATTTATCTTAGCCGAATTAATTTTCAGGATTTCCCCTTCCTGGGAAAGTTCATCTATTTTTTTCTGATAAATTTTAATTTGATAAATATTTTCAGCTAAATTATTTACCTGGAAAATATAAAATATTAGGAGAGAAATTATTAAAATGAAGCTTAAAACCCAAAATATTTTTAAATTAATTTTCCACTTTAAAATAAAGGGTTGAATAATTGAAAATTCGCGATTAATAATTAGAGTATTATTCATGTTTTTATTATTTTTAAATTCCCAATTCTTTAAGTCTTTGTGCCATATCTCCTATTTCCCTTTCTGTTCTTTCTTTATAATCTTGCCATTTCTTTTCATCCCAAATTTCGATTCGATTAGATAAACCAATTATGGCTACATTCTTTTTTAAAAGAGCATAATCTTTTAAATAGTCGGGAATTAAAATTCGACCTAATTTATCCAATTCAACATCAACTGCTCCGGCTAACATAATTCTGGCAAAAGCCCGGGCATCAGTCTGGCTGGAAGGCAAACTTTCTAATTTTTTAGCTAATTTCTGCCACTCCTCTAAAGGATAAATTACAAGACAATTATCAATACCCCGAGTTAAAACAGCTTTTTTTCCCAAGACCTGCCGAAATTTGGCTGGAATAGCCAGTCGCTTTTTTTCATCTATTAAATATGTATATTCTCCTATAAACATGAATTTATCCACAAAGAATGGCACTTATCCCATAGTTTTCCACAATCCCCCACTCATATTTCACTATACCCCACTCCATAACCTCAAGTCAAACAAAAATAAAATAAAGTTAAATTTATCTTAAAAATTAATTTTTATCCACAAGTTTTCCCCAAAACAAAAAACCGCCTAAAATATAGGCGGTTTAAAAATACTTTATCTTCTCTCTTACCAACAATCCAAATTAGTTGGAGGATTATCTAATTCTTTACTTCCCTTATGGCTAACAGCGAAAAATTTTCCACTTTCCAGACAGGTATAGAGGCAATGTTTTTGAGGATCTTTAAGATTAGAAATCCATCTATAATCAGGACAAGGACCATTACCGGGATCAGTGGAAAGAGAGGGTAAATAATCACCGATAGATTTAGGCATATTGGCTGAGCTAAGATATCTATTTCTCTCAGAATAGTAAATTTCCATAGCAGTTTGAATTTGTCTTAAATCAGCCATTCTTCTGGCATCTCGAGCCCTAGATCTTGCCTCTCCCATTACTCCTAAAAAGGGAGTTAAGATTGCATCAAGAATTTCCTCAATAGAAATGGATTCCTCTGGGGCCTTAATTTCTATTGGTTGATTGAATTTGGCAAAATTAATATCTAATTTAACAATCGCTTTCCCTTTTCCCCCTAGTTCTAATTTACTCATATCTATTTCTTTTTCTCCCCTAACCTTATAAAGATAGAGGTCTTTTTTCCCAATCCAAATCTCCCCTGTTATTTCACCCATTTTATCCAAAAACTGACCAAATTCTCCTTTAAATTCCTTAATTTCTTCTTTTCCCATTGGCTGACCCAAAAATGTTCCTAGGCTTTCCATCATCTCAGGAATTAACCTCTTTATTTCCTCCCTATTCAGGCTGACAAGATAATGGTAGGCCTTTTTATTTTGAATTTTGACATCGGGAAATTCCTTCTTTATCAAATAGAGTTTCCTTCCTTTCAATAATTCTTCTGCTTTTTTCGAAAATTCTTCCTGGAACTGAACCTGCTTTCTAAATTGTTCTTCTATTTCTGGTGGCAATGGTTCTCCCATTCCTTCAGTCATTTTCTTTAACCAATTTAAAATTGATTCGGGATCAACCCTAAACCATTTATCCTTAAGAAAAGTTATTACTAAATTTATCATTGCCATTTCTTCTGGAATTTCCTTTTCAGGAAAAGTCAATTTTGTTAATTTATAATAGGAAATCTTTCCTATCGTTTTAGTCTCCCCTTCAATTGAAAATTCTTCCCCTTCTCCTTTCAATACTAATTTAAAACTAAAAGTTGATTTTAGATTTTTCGGATCAGTATTATCAGAATCGCCACTAAAACTGATTGAGAAAGCAAAAATTTCTTTTTCATCTTCCTTTCCAATTGCCTCTATTTTCCCTTCGGAATGTAAAATTTTTACCTCGGCCATTTTTCCACTCATTTTTTCAATCACCTCTTCTGGTTCTGGTCGAAAAGGATTCCAAAGAGGATCCCAAGCGCGGGTGTAAAGTGCAATTCCAACTCCGAAAATTATTAAAACAATTAATCCAGCAATAATTTTAATAATGAAAGGTTTTTTAGGCGGAATCGGCACTCCTAATTCTTGACTTGGAAATTGAGGTTGGAATTTTAGCTCTTCCATAATTTTAAGGATTGATTATTAATCTAAATTTCTCTGGATCGACCTCTGCTCTATCTCCTCTTTTTAATTTTTCGGCCAAAATTGCCTGAGCTAAGATATTTTCAACTTTATCTTGAATAACTCTCCTCATTTGTCTTGCTCCAAAAACAGGGTCATATCCCAATTCAACTATTTTTTCTTTCAAGGGCTCAGTAATTACAAACTCAATTTCTTTTTCTTTTAAATTTTTCTTTAATTTTTGAAGTAATAATTCAGCAATATCTAAAAGATTTTCCTTTGTTAAAGGTTTAAAGACAACAACAGCATCAAATCGGTTAATCAATTCTGGCCGGAAAATAGCATTTTTGAATAGAAAATCTAATAATTTTTCTTTTATCCCTAACCATTCAGCCTTCGCCTTTAAAGCCTCCAAAATTACTTGATAGCCAGCATTACTCGTACAAATAATAATTGTATCTAAAAAGCTGGTTTTCCTTCCCAGGCCGTCAGTTAAATAACCTTCATCAAAAACCTGTAAAAATAAATTCAAAATGTTTGGGTGGGCTTTCTCAAATTCATCTAATAAAACCAGGGAAAAGGGATTTTCCCTAACCTGGGTTGTCAATAGTCCTTCTTCTTCAAGTGAGCCAATTAACCTTGGGATATCCTTTATTGCCTGAAATTCAGACATATCTAATCTAATCATTCTCTTTTCTGAACCAAAATAAATTTCGGCTAAGGCTTTCGAGGTCTCGGTTTTACCGACTCCGGTTGGGCCTAAAAATAAAAAGCAACCCATTGGTCCTTTTCTAACAGTGATATCAACCCTGGCCCTTCTTAAAGCTGTGGATATTTCTTTTACTCCTTCTTCCTGATTAATAATTCTTTGATGCAATAAATCTTCTAAATTGAGTAAAACTTTCCTTTCCTGAATAGCTACTTCTCCAACTGGAATCTGGGTCTTATCAGAAATAATTCTGGCGACATGTTCTGGTAAGACAATTTT
>Ga0315312_1000834_pt1 | contig 29476 bp, 30 predicted proteins | sample TDP7_MG_FD_203629 | JGI IMG/M metagenome (GOLD analysis project Ga0315312, IMG submission 203629) | Freshwater sediment microbial communities from Lake Towuti, South Sulawesi, Indonesia - TDP7 | ecosystem: Environmental > Aquatic > Freshwater > Lake > Sediment | place: Indonesia: South Sulawesi... | reverse complement strand
CCATTTGAAACTATATCAAATTAGCAAATATTTACAGGGAAACTTTCCTTAAACATGAAAAATATCTCTAACTTCTTATCCTGCTTATAGTTAGCTTAAATTCTTGCACAAAATTCGGTGAAGCGTCGAAAATTTCATCGTGTTACGTAACCACCAAAACCGGACATTTGGGAACGTCAAAAGCGGACACATCACTTGCTACAAAAAGCGGACATTTTGACATGTTACTAACAAAGGTTAGAAAAGGTTATTAATTTAATTAAGGGGGTATTGACTTCGACGAATATAAAGAGAAAATATTAACAAAAGTATAGTCGGTTATGGCAAAACGGTTGTTAATATTTGTTTTCCCGCCAATATGATGAAGCAGATCAGCTCCTTCTCCGTAAAAATGAATATATGGAAAGGGAAATAACCATAACCAAACCATAGATCAACTGAGTCCAGAATCCCGTGAGTCCCATGGTGATAATTGCCGCCTCTAAAGAACCTATAATAAGAGAGCCGATAAAGGTTCCCAAAACAGTCCCCACTCCACCAAAAACTGAAGTCCCCCCTACAAAAACGGTGGCTATTGTCCTAAGCAGATATCCTTCCCCCAGCGTGGGCCAGAAATATAAAACTTCCAGACTGGACAGTACTCCCGCGAAAGCGGCAAAGAAACCCATTTGTATGAAGACAAACATTTTTACTTTATTTACGTCGATGCCCATCATTCTTGCACTTTCGGCATTATCTCCCGTAAAATAAACATGAGACCCGAATTTATGTCGATTTAAAAATAACCAGAAAATGATGGTAAGGACGACCGTCCATACCGCCTGAGCGGGAACAGCGCCTCCAATTCTACTTACTAAAGTATTATATAAAATTGTTCCTTTAGTGGGCACCAGTGTTTTTCCTATTCCACCGCTACAGACCATAACCAGTCCCCGCCAAAAAAACATCATACCTATGGTTGCTATTAATGATGGAATACGAATCTTTACTACTATAGCCCCATTTAAAATGCCGGCAATAATACCAGTAATCAAACAACTTAACATAGCCAAGACAGTGCTTTTAGTGACACCAAATACGGCCGCAAATACCCACCCGGAAAATCCCATTATAGAAGGAAAGGAAAGGTCCATTTCTCCACAAATAATTACCAGAGTCAAAGACAAAGCCATTATAGCGGAGAAGGGAATGGTAGACATGAAGGAATAGTAAATATCATAGGCAAGAAATACTCTGGGGTTTCCCATTATGTAAAATATAAGCAATGCCAAAAAAACTCCTATAATAGCCAATTGCAGTTCAAATTTTCTTAAAAAATGCTTTACCGTTTTCGATCTTTCCATACAATTTGGCCTCTTAACTTATTTATTATAGATTTATGACATAGGAGCACTTACAGATTGTGTCTAAAAAAATCAACCTCGGCTACGTGGAATTTCTTTTATAGGGATGGAAATTTATTTTTATAAACGGACCAAAGACGGTTTAGTCTCTGCGAAATCTTCCCAAAAATCCCGATTAACTCAGCTTACCAGTTCTTGCGACCAGGTATAATTTATCTATAAGATCTTCCAAAGAGAGATCTTTTTTCTTAAATTCCCCTACCGTTCTTCCCCGATCTAAAACAACAAACCGGTCGGCAACTGGATAAACGTGGTAAATATTATGAGTAATAAAAATACAAGATTTCCCTTGGCCTCTTATCTCATTTACAAAATCTAATACTTTTTTGGTCTCGGAAAGCGATAAAGCTACCGTGGGCTCATCTAAAATAATTAGATCTGCTTGGAAATAAAGAGCCCTGGCTATTGCTACACCTTGTTTTTCCCCACCTGATAACTTTTCAACAATGGAATCAGGGTTGAGGCCGGCAGATGTGAATCCCATCGTCTCTCTCAAAAGACGTAAAGTTTCTTTCTTTTCTTCCTCCACTTGGAGAAAGCCCAAACGAGTGGTTATTTCTCGCCCCATAAAAATATTTCGCCATAATGCTTGTTGCTCTCCCAAAGCTTTCTCCTGATAAACTGTTTCAATACCTAGTTCGCGGGCCTTCTCAGCAGAGTAATGTTCTACTTTCTCGCCTTTAAAATATACCACCCCTTTATCAGGGGCATACACTCCGGTTAGAATTTTTATCAGGGTTGATTTGCCAGCGCCATTATCGCCTACCAACCCGACAATTTCATTGTATCCAACTTGAAAATTTACTCCATTAAGCGCAGTAACTTCTCCAAAAGACTTATGGATATCTACCATCCGTACTAATGGAGAAGTTACTGCGTTTTTCATAAAATTACCTAATCCCTTTCTCCGCCAGTGCGGCAACCGGTTCGACGTTGGTCTCATCCACGAATCCAGTACCAGTATCGATGTGAAGACCGGAGAAGCGATATTTTTTCGTTAAGCAAATTTGAAGGATTGGTAAGTATCCCTGAAGATAAGGCTGCTGATCATGGACAACTCCCACATACCCTTTTCTAATTGCCTCTACCGTGGCAGCAGTGAGGTCAAACCCAGCGCCTTTTATTTCCCCAGGTTTTTTACCCGCGGCTTTCAGATAGGTTTCCAAAGTGGCAGTGAGTCCACCATGATCGGTAATTACCAATTTAACGTCAGGGTTGGCGGCTATATACGCCCCCACAACCGGAGTACCAAGAGGCGGATCCTTATTTACCTCTGCTGAAATCTCTATATAATCAACTATTAATCCTGCTTCTTTGAGGGAATCGATACAACCTTTGGATCTTAATCCTCGCGTTTCTTCTGCCAAAAGTCCCCAAACTAAAGCCCTATCTCCCTTTTTTAAGCCAAATTTCTTGACGCATTCTTTACCTAAGCCATAGCCAGACCCATACAGATCTTGGCCCACATAACCAAATCCCTTAGAACGGTATTTTGATTCAATTCTCGGCAGGTCAGTATTCTGACTCGCTACTATGATTCCCTTTCTAATAGCTTCATCCACTAAAGGTTCAAATGCATCCTGTCCTGGATGTCCCATGATCGCAATGCCATCGGGTCGAGCGGCAATAGCTTCTTTGAATTGGGTAATCATTTTCTCCGGGTTCCAATCCGACCATACATATTCTACTGTGCATCCCAAATCCTCTTCCGCCGCCTTTGCTCCTTTATAAACTACGGAAGCGAAAGGACATCCTGGTGGCCCTCCACAGAAGAAACGTATTCTTATTCCTTCAAAATGTTTGGCATAACCCAACGCTGTAAATGCTATACAAAATGCCATGATGGTAAAGATAATTATAAGAGCTTTCTTCATTATTACTCCTCCTTTCTTAGTATTCAATTCCATTTTATTTATCTTAAAAAATTTTTGTGATCACCTCCTCTAAAGAATATATTGTAACTTCTTTATTATTGCTACATTACTTCTCAAATTTGAACGACACCTTAATTTAACAAATATCCCCAATTTTGTCAAGCAAGGTTTAGTGGTATCGACCAAACTGCTTTACTGCCTCGACAAAGGCCATTAAATTTTCCCAGGGGACATCGGGTTCGACCACATGAGTGGGACCGATTACCAGTCCTCCCCCTTTACCCACCGTTTCCACTCTATCCTTAACCACTTTTTTTATTTCCTCCGGGGTTCCAAAAGGAAGGGTAGTCTGGATACCCACTGTTCCCCAGAAAGCTAACCGGGTTCCATACTGCTTTTTCAATTTAACCGGATCCATACATTCCGGTTGCACCGGGTTAAGAACATTAATTCCAATATCTATCAGGTCGGAAATTATGGGGTTAACGTTGCCATCACTATGATAAAGGACAAAGATGCGAGGATTTACCTTCCGGGCATTTTCAATAACCCGGGCTAAACGAGGTTTTAACCATTCCCGCCAGGTCTCTGGATTCATCATCAGACGGTCCTGCATACCAACATCATCGCCCACAAAGAGTATATCCACCCCGGCGCGAGCAAATCTTTCGGCCTGAAAGCAACGTAAACTGGTGATACGATCTAAAAGACAGCGAGCATATTCTTTATTAAGAAGAAAATCGGTCAGCAGTTCATCTAATCCCCGAATTAACCAGGCAACTTCAAAAATTGTCTGAGTCATCTCCCCCAGAACTGCTAATCGGCGACTTTTTATCTCCAATACCGCCTTATCCAGATGCTGATGCCGGTAATTTTCTTCCAGATCAGGCAGGGGATATTCCTCAATTTCCTGCAGGGAATTAATCCCCGTGAGAGGCGGAATGTGATGGTCAAAAGCGGGAAGAGAACCCGGAACCAGGGCAGTCCCCCATTCTGTAAACATGGTATCCGGCGGCAGTGGCTTAAAATGGTAAGAGGCATATTTTTGAAGATTAACCACCGTAGATTTGAAACTAAGCCTGCGGAAATCCAGTTGAAAGTATTCGTCAGAATTATCGCTACCCGTATGCTGCTGAAAAATTTTAAAAACCTCCCGGTTGAATCCGAAGATATCCATAGGAACCCGATCCGGCTCTTTCCGAGAAAGTGCAGTTAATATCCTTTCCCGAGGAGTAATTCCTGACATTTCGTCCCTCCTTCAATAGGGAATAATGAATCAATAATTCCGGGAATGCAACCTTGACATAATTTTAGCCTGGGGTAAGGAAATATTTACTATAATTGGAGAATTTTTTCTTTACGAGAACGACGGGCAAGACGGACTAATGCCTGACCGGTATAAGAATGGGGAACCCGCATAATTTCCTCCGGAGTCCCTTCCGCCACAATCCTCCCACCAGTATCTCCCCCTTCCGGTCCCAGATCAATAATCCAATCGGCGGTTTTAATCACCTCCAGGTTATGTTCGATTACCACCACCGTATTACCAGCATCGGTAAGTCTGTGCAGAACGGCTAATAGTTTTTTAACATCATCAAAGTGAAGGCCAGTAGTGGGTTCATCCAGAAGGTAAAGAGTCCTACCAGTAGGAATTTTAACCAATTCTGCTGCTAATTTAATGCGCTGTGCTTCTCCTCCGGAAAGGGAAGGAGCCGGCTGACCCAATCGCAGATAACCCAGACCCACTTCCTCCAGAATTTTTAACTTTTGCCGAATTTGAGGAATATTCTGAAAAAATTCCACCGCTTCTTCCACCGTCATCTCCAGTACATCGGCAATATTTTTCCCTTTGTATTTGACCTCCAGAGTCTGGCGGTTAAACCGCTTACCATTACATTCCTGACACTTGACATAAACATCGGGTAAAAAATACATTTCCAGCCGCACCAGGCCATTGCCCTGGCAAGCCTCACAGCGTCCCCCCGGCACATTAAAACTGAATCTTCCCGCCTTATATCCCCGAGTCTTGGATTCCGGCAACCGGGCAAAAAGCTCCCGTATGGGTGTAAATCCTCCAATATAAGTAATAGGATTGGACCGAGGAGTCTTTCCAATAGGGGATTGGTCAATGAGAATAACCTTATCGATTTTTTCCCATCCCAGAATGACTCGATGTTTTCCGGGAAAAAGATTACTGCTATAAAATTTGCGGACGAGAGCACGGTATAGAATATCGTTGATAAGGGAAGACTTGCCGGAACCGGAAACGCCGGTAATGCAAGTAAAAACTTCTAGAGGTATTTTTGCGTCAATATTTTTCAAATTATTATGCTGAGCATTCAGGACGGTAATGTATTTGCCTTTTATCCGACGCCTTCTCTCTGGCCAGGGAATTTCTTCTTCGTGACGGAGATAGCGTCCGGTTAACGATTCCCGGGAGTAAATTAAACCATCCGGAGAACCAGCATAAATTACTTTTCCGCCGTTTTCTCCCGCTCCCGGTCCCAGATCGATTACAAAATCTGCCTGGCAGATAGTATCTTCGTCATGTTCAATCACTACTACCGTATTCCCTTGATTGCGTAAACGCAGAAAGGTATTAATCAAACGCTGATTATCCCGAGAATGCAACCCTATGCTCGGTTCATCCAGCACATAAAGTACCCCCACTAGCTGGCTACCAATCTGGGTTGCCAGATGAACCCGCTGGGTTTCCCCACCGGAAAGATAGCGCGTAGGAAGACCAAGAGTAAGGTAGTAAAGTCCAATATCCAAAAGAAAATTTAGCCGGTTTCTAATTTCTTTAATTATTTCAGAAGCAATTTTTTGCTGGAAATCAGTAAGAGTAAGATTTTCAAAAAATTTTGCTGCTTTATCGATGGACATTTCGCAGACTTCGGCAATCGATTTCTCTCCCACCTTAACCGCGAGACTGGAAGGCAAAAGACGCTTGCCTTCGCAGGTAGGACAGGTTACCAGTCGCATGTAGCGTCGGATAAAATACTTAATTTCTTTATACCGTCTCCGGTCCTCATAACGACGCTGTAAATTGGGGATTACCCCTTCAAAATAGCCATCGCCATGAAGAATTAATCTTTGATGTTCGGGCTTTAAGTCTTTGAAAGGAGTATTTATACTAAATCCATATTCCCGAGCTAGTTCCTTAAGGTCATCTAAATAATATTCAAAAGAAGAGCCGCTCCAGGGATGAATAGCTCCTTCCTTAATAGATTTTTCGGGATCGGGAATAATTAAGGAAACATCAAATTCAAAGCGATCTCCCAGTCCGGTGCAATCAGGACACATTCCCAGCGGGCTAGAAAAGGAAAACATCTGAGGAGTCAATTCTCCCATAGTAGTACCACATTTAGTGCAGGCAAGTTTTTCGCTAAATACCAGTTCCTGATCCTCTCCTATTAATAAGCAAACCCAACCTTCCCCCAGACCGAGAGCCGTCTGAACGGAGTCCGCCAGCCGTGTCCTTATTTCTGGTTTGGAAACTAGACGGTCAACTACCACCGCTACTTGCTTAACCTTTTTTTCATTTATCCGTATTTCTTCATCCAGGGAATAGATTTTCCCATCTACCTGCACTCTCAAAAAGCCCTGCCTTTTTAATGTCTGAAAATATCGGGAAAGATTGCGTCCCTGCCCTAAAGTTATTGGCGCCAGAACCTGTATCGCTGTCCCGGAGGGAAATTTCATTACCGCATCCACAATCTCATCCACTGTCCGACGCTTAATAATCTCTCCGCATTTATAGCAATAGGGTTGACCAATACGAGCAAAAAGGAGTCGTAAGTAATCATAAATTTCGGTTATGGTTCCTACAGTAGAACGGGGATGGCGAATAACATTTTTTTGCTCGATAGCAATGGCGGGAGATAGACCCTCCATGAAGTCCACGTCCGGTTTATCCATCCGTTCCAGAAACTGTCGAGCATAAACCGAAAGGGATTCCACATAACGGCGCTGACCTTCCGCATAGATAGTTTCCATAGCCAGAGAGGATTTGCCGGAGCCACTTACTCCCGTAATAACGATAAATTTATTGCGGGGAATCTCTAATTCAAGATTTTTTAAGTTATTCTGTCTCGCTCCTTTAATAACAATTTTAGCTAAAGCCATATTTAAAACCTCGTAATGGTATTCCTATTCTATTTTAGCACTCCCTCCCCATCTCCACAATCCCGCTACTTTTTCTGTAAATTATAATCCTTTTAATGCCGGAGTTACACTAGCAGAGGACTGTTAGTAACATATCTTTGACCTTAACTTGACAGTTCCTACCTCACGTGTTAGTTTAGAATCAGACTTTCAATAAATTATAAGCGGGAAAGAAAACTATGCCGCTTTTAAGAACGCTGGGAAAAACTGGCATCGATGTATTTCCGCTGGGGTTCGGAGGAATTCCTATCCAGAGAATCGATCGTACAGATGCCGTCCAGGTTATACAACGGGCACTTTTTCTGGGAGTGAATCTCATCGATACCGCTCGGGGTTATACCGATAGTGAAGAAAAAATCGGTCTTGCTATTAAGGGAAGACAGCAAAAGGTCTATCTGGCTACTAAGTCTACCGCCCGAACTCGAGAAGGTATTATAACCGATGTCCATAAAAGCATGGAGTGTCTCGGAGTTAAAAAAATTGATATTTACCAGCTTCACGGAGTAAATGATGAAACAACTTATAATCAAGTAATGAGTCCGGGAGGAGCCTGGGAGGGCTTGAAAGAGACTCAACGAAAAGGATGGATATTGCACATTGGCATTACTAGCCATCGAACTCCGGTACTTATAAATGCTATGAAAACTGGTAAGTTTAATACCATTATGCCCTGCTTTAACTTCATTGAAAATGAATGTGAGAAAGAATTGTTAGGACTGGCGGAAAAAATGGAAGTAGGGGTTCTAGCCATGAAACCTTTTGGTGGGGGAATGATAGAAGATGCTTCTTTAACTCTACGCTATATTTACCGTTATTCCCAGGTAGTCCCCATCCCGGGAATGGAAAAAATTACCGAAGTAGAAGAAAATGTAGCGGTGGCAACTGGCTCTTATAAAATGATACCTTCGAATTGGAAAAGAATTAAAGAAATTCGTCAGCAACTGGGTGCTGTCTTTTGCCGTCGCTGTGGTTACTGTCAACCTTGTCCGGAAGAGATTTCCATTTCTGCTATACTTAATGCCCGCTCTATTGCCCGACGCCTCCCCATCTCAACTTTAAAAACCGGTTGGGTATACGAAGCTTACACTGGGGGTAAAGATTGCCAAGAATGTGGGGAGTGTGAAGAAAAATGCCCTTATCACCTCCCCATTCGGAAACTAATAAAGGAGAATATAAAATTCCTGGACGAACTTTATGCCCGAATCTAAATTTTAGTAACCTACCCGGAAAGGAAGAGTCAGAATAGGTCCGAAGTTTCCTTGCGAATCCTTTCCGTAGATTTCTACATGATAAGTCCCGGTAGGGGCAATATAAGGAATTTCAACTTCCAGCCGATAATAATCTTCCACCAGAGAAAGAGTAGTTTGATAAGCAGGCCATTCCCGAATGCGGGCTCTAACCTCTTTTAGCTCTCCCGTTAAATCAGAAAATTTTACCTTTAATACTACCCGGCTCCCTGGTCTTCCGGAATCGGGTTCCAGTTTCCCTTCTATTCGGTAGTTTAGTGCCATTCTCATCTCTCCATTTGGTCTTTTATAAGAATAAATTTAATCTTTATTTTCGTCAAGACACTAATTCGAGAAAAGAGAATATTGAAGGAAGCAAGTTTGACAGGGGAAAATAAAGATTGTATACTGAAAAAGCCTTAAGTAACACGATTTTTCCGACAAAGTTACTTTTGGAAAAAATGTCTAAAAGAAAAGAACTGAAAACCAATTATTTGATTTTTTTAGGAACCGGTGGCGCTCGAGTAGTAGTATTCAAGCAAATTCTAGCTTCCGGAGGAATGTGGCTTTCCCTGGAGGGAACGAACCTCTATCTCGATCCCGGACCGGGAGCCTTAGTGAAATGCCGAAATAAAAAACTCGATCCCACTAAACTTCACGGTATTCTTCTATCTCATAAACACCTTGATCATTCAGCGGACATTAATGTAATGATTGAGGCCATGACCGAAGGGGGATTCAAACCCCGTGGTGTGGTCTTCGCTCCCCGGGATGCTCTGGATAAGGATCCCGTAATCTTTCAATATTTACGTAATTACGTGGCGGAAATTATCTCTCTGGAGGAAGGTAAATTTTACTCTTTTGGAAAAATAAAGTTACAAACTCCCATACGTCATATCCACGGAGTAGAAACTTACGGGGTTAATTTTTATACTTCTCGTTTTACTTTTTCCTATATTGCTGATACCCGTTACTTCCCAGAAATTACCGACCATTACCGAGGAGATATTCTCTTATTAAATATAGTAAGGCTGGAACCGAGCAACCTGGACCACTTATCACTGGCCGATGCCAAGAAAATAATCGCTTCGGTAAAACCTAAAGGTGCTATCCTCAGTCATTTTGGAATGACGGTACTTCGAGCAAAGCCTTTCTTACTGGCACAACAACTAACTCAAGAATTGGGAATAAAAATTATTGCTGCCCAAGATGGAATGCAGCTGGATCTAGAAGAAATTACCGGATGAAAACCAGACTGATAGAACTAGCCCAATTGGGGGAAACTTTAGAAAAAACTCGTAGCCGGATTCAGCTAGCCCAATTTATTGGTGATTTCCTGAAAAAACTTCCGCCGGAAGAGATTTCTCCCACAATTCTATTGCTGATCGGAAAGGTATTCCCTCCCGAAGAATCTCTGCCTCTGGAAATAAGTGGTAATACCATCTGGAAAGTGATATTAAAAATTATTGACCGCCCGGAAGCGGAAATTAGTGGAATTATCACCGAGGCGGTAGATTTCGGAGAATCGGTAAGTCTACTTTTTGAGAAGTACCGTTCTACTATTTCCCCGGTTTTCACTCTCATGGAAGTATACTGGAAACTACAGGAGATAGCCCGGATTAGTGGCCCCGGGTCCCGAGAAAAAAAGGAATTTCTGCTGGAAGAACTATTGCGAAAAACTAGTCCGGTAGAAGCTAAATTTTTGGTAAAAGCTATTATAGGAGAGATGCGTCACGGAGTAAATGAAGGTATGATTTTGGAAGCCCTTACCCGGACACTGGGAATGAACCGGAAAATGATACAGAGAGCAAATTTAATATACGGCAATCCCGCTCAAGTAGCGAAAATTGCTTTCACCCAAGGGGAAAAAGGATTACAGCAGCTGAGTTTACAATTAGGACATCCTCTCCAGTCTATGTTAGCCGCCAATGCTTCCAGTCTGGAGGAAGCTTTTGAATATCATAAGGGAAAGGTAGCACTAGAATACAAACTTGATGGTGCCCGGGTGCAGATTCATAAAGATAAAGACCGCATATCTATCTTTTCACGTCATTTAAAAGATGTTACCTTCGGATTACCCGATATAGCGGAAAAGATCCGGGAGAATTTAAATATTCCGCAGGTTATTCTAGAAGGAGAAGTTATCGCTGTAAACTCCCGAGGCCATCCGCTTCCTTTTCAGAATTTAATGCGCCGATTTCACCGGATTCACGAAATTTCCACCATGATGAAGGAAATACCAGCGGACCTTTACCTTTTTGATATCTTATATCAAGATGGTAATCTTCTGATCGATCGTTCTTACCAGGAGCGGTGGGAAAACCTGGAAAACTTTGGTGGGAAATTGAAATTGGTACCCCGGATTCTCCCACAGAATTTATCCCAGGGAGAGACTTTTTTGAAAAAAGCACTGGAAGAAGGACACGAAGGCCTGATGGCTAAATATCTAGAGAGTGAATATACTCCGGGGGTGCGAGGAAAAGCCTGGTTCAAGGTCAAACCAGCGGTAACGCTAGATTTAATGATTGTGGCCGCCGATTACGGTTATGGTAGAAGACACGGGTGGTTAAGTAATTATCATCTGGCGGCGCGAGATGAAACTACCAGTGAGTTCATGGTCATTGGCAAAACTTTCAAAGGATTGACAGATAAAGAATTTGTAGAAATGACCAGAAAATTAAAAGAATTACAGGTAGAGCAAACCGGCTTTACCGTGAAGGTAATTCCTCAGATAGTGGTGGAAGTAGCCTTTAACGAAATTCAGCGCAGCCCCCACTATCGTTCCGGCTTTGCTCTGCGATTCGCCCGCATCATCCGTATTCGAGAGGATAAAGAGCCGGAAGAAGTAGATACCCTGCAAACCGTAAATGAACTTTATCAAAAAAAATTTCTTTATAAGGGACGGGAAGAGTTTAAGATTCCTTTAGGAAAGCAACTTTCTTTACCTTTAGAGAATTAATGACTCCTCAGGAGAAAAACCTTCTGAGATCATAAAAATGAATGGAGGTAAAAGAATGATCATTGGTATTATTTCCGATACTCATGATAATCTCCCAGCAGTCAAAAAGGCCATCGCCGTTTTTAATCAGCAATCGGTGGGACTGGTTATTCATGCGGGAGATTTTGTTGCTCCTTTTACGGTAAAAGAACTGGGGAATTTACACTGCAAAGTTATGGGAGTATTTGGAAATAATGATGGTGAAAAACTGGGGTTAAAAAAAACATTTGAAAAAATAGGAGAAATTGTTGAGGGAATATATATCTTTGAATTGAACAATAAAAAAATCGCGGTGACCCATCTACCAGAAATTGCCGAGCCGCTCTGGAAAAGTAGTCAATATGATATCGTAATTTACGGGCATACTCACCAGTTAGAATACCGTCAGAATAAGTCACTAATCATAAATCCGGGAGAATGCGGTGGGTGGCTTACTGGTAGGTGTACAGTTGCTCTGCTGGATTTAATCAGTATGGAGGTCCGCATTTACGATCTTTAAATATGATCAAGGGTGGAGTCATGGATCGTTCGGTAGTTTTAATTAATTCTAATCAGATGAAACCACCAGTAGCTCCCATCGCCCTGGATTATCTGGCACCTTCCCTGGAAGAAAAGGGCTACCGGGTGGAAATCCTAGATCTGTGCTTCATTAATGATTATTATCCCCTAATAGAAGAATTTTTCCGTCAGCATTCAGTGGAAGCAGTGGGAATAACTATTCGCAATACTGATGACTGCTACTACTTAAGTCAGGATTTCTTCTTGCCACAGATAAAATTGCTAATCCAACATATTCGCTCTTTCACTAAAGGTGCTATTATTTTAGGAGGAACTGGATTCTCTCTCCTTCCCATTCCCATTCTAAATTATTGTGGAGGAGATTTTGGAATTTACGGAGATGGAGAAATTGCTCTCCCTTTATTGCTGGAAAGTTTGTATCATCACCGGGATTATTCCCGAATTCCCAATCTAGTTTACCGCTCCCGTCAAAAGTGGATCGCCAATGCCCCCTATTATTTCTCTCTGGATCGGCTTCCTCTCCCTTCCCGCCAGGCAGTGGATAATCGTCGGTATTACCGAGAAGGTGGGATGGGGAATATCGAAACTAAGAGGGGATGCTCTCAGAAATGTATTTACTGTGCGGACCCTATAGCCCGAGGGAAAAAAATCCGTTGCCGTTCTCCTCATAAGGTAGTGGAGGAGATAGAAAAATTACTTTCCCTGGGAATAGAATATTTTCATCTCTGTGATAGCGAATTTAACCTTCCGGAAGAACATGCCCTTTTGATTTGTGAAGAAATCGTCCGACAGGGCCTGGGAAATAAAATTCACTGGTACACTTATGCTAGCCCAGTCCCTTTTTCTCGGCGACTGGCCCGCCTAATGAAAGAGGCTGGGTGCACCGGAATTGATTTTGGAGTAGACAGCGGAAATGATCACATACTTAGAAATTTAGGAAGAAATTTTTGTGGGGAGGATATTAAGAATACTGCCCTTCTCTGCCAGGAATACGAACTTGTTTTCATGTATGATCTTCTATTAGGCGGTCCCGGGGAAACTAAGGATACCATCAAAGAAACCATTTATCTAATGAAAGAGATAAATCCCCACCGAGTAGGAATCAGCACCGGTATTCGAATCTATCCCGGAACCCGGTTGAGCGGGATACTGGGAGAGGAAGGAGTCACTTCCAGAAATCCAGCCCTTCACGGTAAAGTAGAAAATAATCCTCATTTCCTGGCCCCCATCTTTTACATTTCACCGGAGGTGGGGAAAGATATTAGTTATTTAGTAAGGGAGCTAGTGGGAAATGATAAAAGATTTTTCCTGGCCTCGCCGGAAGATGGTGACCAGAATTACAACTATAATGAAAATATCATCCTGGTAGAGGCTATAAAAAGAGGATACCGGGGAGCTTACTGGGATATTCTCCGCCGGATAAGCGAAAACCGGCCCTGAAGATATTCAAAGATTGAACCTTCCAGATTCCATGGCTTTTATCGGAGGTTAAATCCGTGATATTTATTCAGGTCCTATTACCGGTCATTATTGTTCTGACTCTGGGATATCTGATAGGAAAATTTCGTTCTCTGCCATTAAAGCCACTTAGTGAAGTTAGTCTCTATATTCTATCTCCCTGTCTGGTTTTCTCTTCCCTTAGCGGAAGTAGCGTAATCACCCGGGAAATTATCACTATGGTTTTCTTCATTTTCCTACAGGTAACGATAATGGGTATCCTGGCCTATTTACTGACCAGAAGCCTGAAGTTCAGTTCGGTAATGAGAAACGTTTTTCTTCTTGCCACTCTCTTTACCAATAGCGGAAATTATGGTCTACCGGTGTGCTTATTTGCTTTCGGAGAGAAAGGGTTTGACCTGGCAGTAATTTACATGATTATTCAATCGGTATTAATCGGTTCCTTGGCTGTCTTTTTCGCCTCCCGCCATCAGAATGATTTCTGGAAATCTACGATGAACATCTTCCGGCTTCCCTCTATTTATGCCATAATAGTGGCTTTTATCTCGCGTTCCCTGAGAATAACCCTACCCATAACTTTTCTTCGACCAGTAGAATTACTGGGAAAAGCGGCCATCCCCATAGCGTTGCTTACTCTGGGAATCCAGCTTTATGGTTTCCGTATGGAAAAAAGAGAATACACCAAAATCGGACTGGCTACCTTCATGAAATTAGTCATTGCTCCCCTTATTGCTTTCGGTCTGGCATTTTTATTAGGAATGGAAGGATTGATCCGGAAGGTAGCTATTGTTCAGTCCAGTATGCCCACGGCGGTTAATGTCGGTCTTTTAGCCATACAATTTGATTCCCAACCCCGGTTCGTGTCCAGCGTGGTTTTTGCTTCTACCATGATGAGTATAATTAGCCTTAGCATAATTCTTCACATCTTAGCCGGCTAATTCACCGGTAAGGATAGAAATTTGTTCTTCCGGGAATAAACTATTCCCTCTGGGGGCAGTAAATAAGGCGGGATTCGGTAACAATTATATGAACTTTCAGGTCATAATATTCTGCCGGAATCTTTTCCACCACCTGGAGGTCAAAAGCCACGGCAATTAAAGGAACCCCCGGAGAAAGAGTCTTTAAAAATCGATCGTAGTAACCTCCTCCGTAACCTAAGCGATTACCATGGAGATCAAAAGCTACTCCAGGAACAATTATCAGATTCAGTAATTGGGGAGATATAATCCGTCGAAAATTCTCCACTGGCTCCATAATTCCGTAAGCTCCCGGAAACAGTTCCCGAGAAATATCCAGCACTTCGGAGATTAACAGTCTCCGGGTAGCTTTTTCCACTACCGGAACGGCGATCCTTTTCCCCCACACCAGAGAGGCTTCCATAAAAGGGATGGTATCTACTTCACTGCGAAAGGTTACATAGCTCATAATCCATTGAGCAGAATGAAACTGAGGAAGGGATAATAATCGCTGAGTAATAGCCTGACTTTTTTCTTTCCGCATTTCAGAACTAATGGTATTCCGTTTTTGCAGTATTCTTTGCCTTAATTGCTTTTTGTTCTCGGACATAAATTCACTCAATTTCGGAATCTACTCTTCTCGGAACTCACGGAAAATTTCCTATCAGGTTTTAACCGACGAGGAAGAATCTTCTTTTGGTAGGGCGGGAGAATTAGCATCAGACTGCTGACGAATCTTTTCTAACCGGGCTTTGATTTCCTTTTCAAATCCACTGTCCCGGGGCTGATAATAAACCCTCTTTTCCGGAAGATACTCCTGTTTCACAAACTGACCAGGATAGGCATGAGGATATTTATAGCCCACTCCGTGACCCAGTTTTTTAGCTCCCGGATAGTGAGAATCTCTTAGATGGCGTGGAACTTCCAGAGTACGGCCTTCCTTAATATCCTTCATGGCCGCCAGTAAACCAGCACAACTGGCATTACTTTTGGGTGCACAGGCGATATATACTGCTGCTTGAGCCAGAGGAATTTGAGCTTCGGGCATTCCAATAAATTCTGAAATCTGTAATGCCGCATTAGCCACTACCAGGGCCTGAGGGTCGGCATTACTCACATCTTCGGCGGCGGCAATTACAATCCGCCGAGCAATAAATCGCGGATCTTCTCCGGCATAAACCATTTTCGCTAGCCAATAAAGGGTAGCATCAGGATCTGAACCCCGCATACTCTTGATAAAAGCGGAAATGGTATCATAATGGGCATCACCATCACGATCGTAAACTACCGCCTTTTTCTGAATGGATTCCTCAGCCACCGCCAGGGTAAAGTGAATTAGCCCTTCTCCATCGGGTGGTGTAGTTAAAGTCCCAATTTCCAGAGCATTAAGGGCAATGCGAGCATCACCATCAGCAACCTTTATTAGATGCCCCAGGGCCTCGGGATACATTTTTACCCGGAATCTTCCCAGGCCTCTTTGGGGGTCGGAAAGCGCTCGTTGGAGAATTGTCTCCAGATGTTCTGGCTCGAGGGGAGATAACTGAAATATCTGAGAGCGGGAAATGAGGGCAGATACTACCGTAAAAAAGGGATTCTGCGTGGTATCTCCGATAAGAATAACGGTCCCTTCTTCCACATCGGGTAGAAGAGCATCCTGCTGCAATTTATTGAAGCGGTGAATTTCATCAATAAAGAGGATAGTCTTTCTTCCGGAAAGAGAGCTCCTTTCTTTAGCCTCTTTGATGATGCGTCGAATATCGTCCACTCCCGCAGTAACCGCATTTAGGTGCTCAAAATGAGCCTGAGTGGTATGAGCAATAACAGAACCCAAAGCACTTTTGCCGGTTCCCGGAGGTCCATAAAGTATGAGGGAACTAATACGGTCGGCCTCGATCATTCGGCGAAGAAGTTTCCCGGGGGCAAGAATATGCTCCTGACCCACAAATTCATCCAGAGTCCGAGGACGCATCCGTAGAGCTAACGGTGCTTCCTTTTCTAACCTTTTTGTTCTCCCTTGCTCAAAAAGATCCTCCACTTTACACCTCGGGCAGGAGTTAAAAACAAAAAACCCCGCCTGTGCCGTGTGACCTGGCAACTTTGACCCGAAGGCCAAAAGTGGGTGCCCTACTGAGTGCTTCAGGCTTCCTACTCAAAGGCAGGCTTGCTCACCACACTCAAATTTAGCTCCCTTTTGATTGGTGTTGGATCCACAATCACCAGATCATCACCAACACTGCAGGGTTTCAATTAAAAATTATAGCACAAATTTTTAACCACTGCAAACAAATATTTTCTCCCCCTCTATTCGGAACCACTGCTATTATTTGCGGAGTTCCGTATCTATCATCTCCAGGAGCTGGGGGATTTTATCACCGATGATTTTATCGCTTTTATTTTTTTCATTCCGGAGTTGAAACAATTCATCGGCGATATTTAGCGCCGCCAGCACGGCGATCTTAAGAGAGGAAACCAGCGCAACTTTCTGAGCTACTTCTTGCATTTTACCATCCACGTAACGAGCAAGTTCCAGAACGTATTCCGGACTGACATCAGTTTTAATGCTGTATTCCCCTCCGAAGATTTTAGCCTGGATTACCCTCTTTTCCTCCATATTTCTCCTCGTTCTTTTCAGGTAATCCCCAATCGTTCCAATTGACCTAGAAGTTCCTCTACCTTGATTCTTATAGTTTCCCTTTCCTTATTCAAAACCTCCAGCTCTCCCTGCAAAGATTGAAGCCTTTCATTTTCCTGCCGGAGCTCTCCCAGTTGATTTTCCATCTTCCCCAGTTCTTTCTTCAATTCGGCAGTTTGAGACTCTAGATCTTCTTTTTCTCTTTTAAGACGGGATATAAGTGTTATTGCCTGATTTACTCTTTCCTCCAGTCGCTCCCAACTTTCTAATACCATAACAATCCCTTCTTTATTTTTAATTATTTTAACACAAACCCCCTTTATCGTCAAAAAGATCAGGCACCGTACTTCCCCAGTTTAAGAGCATGAGCCATGGCCAGCAGCATTACCGAAAGGGCAGAAAATCTCCCCAGACTGCCATTCCGGCAAGCCCTTTCGGAAAACTTAGTTATCCTATCAGGTATACACCAAGAAGATTTAAGAACGAAAGGTAGAGGGTGCCAGCTATGAGCTTTCAAAAGCGCGGGAGTAGAATGATCTCCAGTAACTATTAAAACTTCGGGCTGGAGTTCATTTATTATTGGTAAAAAACAATCGAACTCTTCAATTACCTTTACTTTGCGCCTAAAGTCACCATCTTCCCCCGCGGTATCAGTTTCCTTCAGGTGTAAGTAAAAGAAATCAAAGCGGGCATAATTTTCCTTCAGGGCCTCAAATTCGTCTTTCAGAGAGACCCCTACGGAGAGAATCTCCATCCCTACCAATTTTGCCAGACCTCGATACATGGGATAGGTGGCGATAGCGGCCGGAGTCAAGTTATAAATATCGGACATGGTGGGAATCTGCGGATGCTTGGCGAATCCCCTCAAAAGTAAAATATTGGCCCTAGGGCGATCTTTCAATAGCATCCGGGCTTTTTCAATAAATTCATTTACCAGAGAAGCGGTCCTTCGCCCTTCGGGTGAAAGAGCAGTTACCGGTCGTGGAGATTTTCCTTCTTTCTGAGGATCGGAATCGGTCAGCTCTCCGGAAAGATTTTCACCCCGGAAAATGGCTACCAACCGATGCATTTTCCCTGGCCGAATAAAAACCTCTCCTTCGCTTAATTTAATATTTTCTTGCAACATCTGACATAATTCCTGTGTCTTTTCCGTTTCTATTCTTCCTGCCCGTCGGTCTACGATAATTCCCTTATCATCCGTGGTAGCAAAATTCCCCCGAGCAGCAACATCAGTGGGCTGGAGGTCGAAACCAATACCCAGGGCTTCCACTACCCCACGGCCAATTTCATATTCTATAGGATCATAACCAAAAAGAGCTAAATGAGCGGGACCACTCCCGGGGGTAATTCCCGGAACAATGGGGTCCATCAATCCACAGATGCCTTCCTTAGCTATTTCATCCAGATTGGGAGTGTGAGCTGATTCTAGCTCCGTCTTCCCAGTTTCCGGATGGGGTAATCCTCCAACTCCGTCCATTACCACGAGAACAATCTTGGCCGGAGTTTTTATGGTCAGTTTCTTCAGTATTTCTAAACTTACCATTTTTTACCCTCTATTTTAAATTTAAATTGCCGTTCTCTTTCCAGGCATAAAAGACTAACCCCGAAAGTGGCTTAGGATAAAAATAGGTTGATTTAGAAGGCATCCTTTCACCCTGAAAGGAAATCTTTTCAATCTCATCCATTCCTAGAGGATTAAGAAAAAAAGCAACTTGGTAACTCCCTTCTCGGACTTTCTGAACGGCCTCTTCTTCATCCCGGGTATAAGCCATTTTCCCTTTACTTTCTTCCAATTCGACATCCTTTATCCCGAAAATGGGCTCTAAAACCAGTTTCTGCAATATTACTGCCTCCAAAGAATTCCATTCCCAAGATTTTTCTTCCCAATAAAAGGATCTACGAGGAAGCAGCATACAGTAAATTTTTTCTTTCCCGAAATACATTCCCAGAGAAGGGCGATGAAAGGCCATATGGGAGAAAAGAGATTCTCTCTGGTAGAGTTCTCCCTGCTCTTGGAACTTGAAGTAATGGATTTGGAAATCAGACTTCAATCTTCCCATCAGTGAAGAAAAATCCAAGGGGCTGAAGGAGATTAATCGGTGAGTGGGTAGGACTACCAGTCCGGGATCTTCTCGAGAGACCAAATACATCATTACATATCTCCAGGGAGCAAAATCTTTATCGGGAAGGGATTGCTGATGTTGATATTCCAGAGCCGCCTCGTAACGATGATGCCCATCAGCGATAATCAAAAATTTATCCCTTAAAAAAGACTTTAATGACTCAATATGTTCCTTTCCGCTCACTCTTCCCAGTGAGTGAATTACTTTTTCATCATCCATCACTTCGACTAGTTCTTCCCGAGCTTCAAAAAGGCGAAGAAAAAAATCTTCTCCCTCCCCGGAAGAAAACCATACCCCAAAGACTGGCTCCAGATGAGCTTTACAAGCTTTTAATAAAGCCAGACGGTCAGTTTTAGTTTCTTCCAGAGTCACTTCATGAGGAAAGATTTTACCTTCAAAATATTCTTCCAGTCTTACCAAACTAATAATTCCCTGACGAGTCAAGAGTTTCCTTCGGTAATTAAATTGCAGGGAATAAAGATAAATAGAAGGAACAGTGTCTTCAATCACTATTTTTTCTCTAATCCAGCGATGCAAAAGTTTTGCTGAACTTTGATATTTAGATGAGATTTCATTATCTCCCGGCAGCTCTTTCCCCAGGGTAAGGTGAACAAAATTATAGCGATGTCGGTGGTAATATTTTTCCCTCCCGGGAGGAGAAATTACGTCGTAAGGTGGAGAAACCACCGCTGATAGATCCTGCACCCTTGTTAGATTATACCGAAATCCGTGGAAGGGTAAAATCTCCATTCCTTTATCCCTTTATTATCATTTCTGAAGAGAAATAAAGGTACGAATTGACCGGTCATAGGTTTTTTCTACTTCCGGAGAAAAGAAACAGGCAGGAAGCTGTCCCATTTTCCGATGATAGTGGAGACACTCGCAACAAATACCTTTTCTTTCGCAGGGATCATAACTACAGTTACATATTTTTAGATTTTGCGATTGACGACATTCCATAATTAACACCTCTTTCCGAATTTATCTAATGGACTAAAAGCTAGTTCATGATCGACTTTGAGTGGTTAAATAGGACAATCTTTCCAATTCTATAGTCATATCAATGTTTAGCAGTTTAACTTCTGGAGGTACCCGGACACGGACGGGAGCGAAATTTAGAATTGCCCGGATACCAGCCGCTACCACTTTCTGAATAACCTGGGCTGCTGCTTCCGCAGGAACTGTAATTATAGCCATTTTGATCTTTTCTCGTGAAACTATCTCGGGAAGATTCCGAATATCGTAAATTTTAATTCCTTTCCAGACCTTCCCCATTTTCCTTGAATCTATATCGAAAGCGGCTACTACCTCAAATCCTCGTTCTCGAAAACCACGATAAGCTAAAAGAGCAGACCCTAAATTTCCCACTCCGATGAGAGCCACCTTCCACTCCCGGTCAATTCCCAGGATCTGGATTAATTTTTTCTTCAATTCTTGTAAGTAGTATCCTTTCCCAGGAATACCGAATTGTCCAAAATAGGCCAGATCACGCCGAATCTGAGCAGCAGTAAAACCGGTGAGGTTTGATAGTTCCTCCGATGAAATAATATCGCTCTTTCGTGATTCCGAAAGACTCCGGTAATATATGGAAAGTCGGGCAGCTACTACTCCAGGTATCTTCTTATTGCTCATATAGATCCTTGACACTTGTGAGAATTTCCCCTTGACTTTAACACAGGCTTTTTACCATTGTCAAGGGAATAGCATGGTTATTCTCGACCCTCTCCTCTTGAGCTTGTTGACTTTATATCTATTTTAACCTATAATCCCAATTAATAGAATATCTAAACTTCACGATACATTTACCAGTCTATTAGAAAGAAATATGAGTTAAAGGATGGTTCAAACAGAATAAAGGAAGTGATAAATATGGAAACAACTAAGTTTTATATTTTACCAAAACTCCCTTACGGATACAAAGACCTGGAGCCACATTTATCTGAAGGACAATTAAGAATACACTACGAAAAGCATCACAAAGCCTATGTTGATGGTGCAAATGCGATACTTCAAAAACTCGATGAAGCACGAGAAGGTGGCGTTGATCTTAATATTAAATCTATCTTAAAGGAACTGTCATTTAACATCGGGGGGCACTTACTCCACTCATTATTCTGGGAGAATTTAGCACCGGTTGGAAAAGGCGGTGGAAAACCAGGCGGGACTTTGGGTAATGTTATAGAAAAAGAGTTTAGGAGTTTTGAAAGATTCAAAAAGGAATTCACTCAAGCTGCGGTGAGTGTAGAAGGTTCGGGGTGGGCAGCCCTAACCTTCTGTATGGGCACTGGTAGACCAATAATAATGCAGATAGAAAAGCATAATACTAATATTTACCCCATGTTCAGAATTCTAATGGTTCTTGATGTCTTTGAGCATGCGTACTATATTGATTACAAAAATGAAAGAGCAAAATTTGTTGATGCATTCTGGAACATAGTTAACTGGAAACCTGTAAACAAAAGACTAGAAGAATTATTGAAATAGTAAACTTCGGCGTTTACAGTTCGGAGTAAACGGATTAGAAACTTAAGGCAATCTGCAATCCTGCCTTGTTTCCTCCTTGCCGGTAGTAACATTATGTTGGGGCTTAAAATCAAAAAAATCCAGAGTGTAAAAATGGAAAAGTTAATTCTGATTTTAGTTATCAGCTTTGAAGGTTAACAGTGAAACACTTCCCCAAAAACATGGCTTCCCGGTAAGACTAGTTGCCGAAGATATTTTGGGCGAAAAATGGGTGAAGTGAATAACGAGGATTGAGGTAGAATAAATTTGTCCTCCGAGGAAGGAGTTAATAGGGGTTAATGACTGAGTGGTGGGAGATAATATTGAATGTATCAGGAGAAAAGATGTCCGGGAATGAAGGAAAAACCATTCCACCGACCGGTCTTTCTGATGAAACCAAATTGCTGGACGCCTATTCTCAGGTGGTGGTGGGCATAGCGGAAAAGGTCAGTCCCGCCGTAGTGAACATAAATGTGGTGCTGCGAGGGAAAGACCTGAGAGGAAATGGTTCGGGATTAATCGTAACCCCTGATGGTTACGTGCTTACTAACCGACATGTGATCCACGGAGCAAGGCAAATCGAAGTTACCCTCAATGATGGTCGGACATTTCCTGCCCAGCTAGTGGGCGAAGATTCACCCACCGACTTAGCGGTGCTTCGGATTTTCGCCTCTGATCTTCCTATAGTTCCGCTAGGCGATTCACAAGCTCTTCGAGTGGGAGAACTGGTGGTAGCGATTGGTAATCCCTTCGGCTTCCAGTGCACAGTGACCGCAGGGGTAATAAGCGCCCTGGGACGTTCTCTGCGCACCATAGCAGGACGTTTAATTGAAAACATCATTCAGACAGATGCTGCTCTGAATCCGGGGAGCTCCGGAGGGCCGCTGGTAAATTCCAAAGGAGAAGTAGTAGGCATCAATACCGCTATTATCTATCCCGCCCAAGGGCTCTGCTTTGCCATTCCTATTAATACCGTAAAAAGAGTAGCGGGGATGCTTATCGCTACTGGCAAGGTTAGCCGGGGCTATTTAGGTATCACTGGCCAATCGGTAAGACTCCATCCCCATCTAGTCAGGACATTGGAAATCTCCCAGGAAAACGGCGTAGGGGTGCTGGAAGTGATCCCTGGCAGTCCTGCCCAAAATGCGCATCTTCGTCCCCGGGACATCATCTTGAGCATCGCGGAGACTTCCATAGCCAGCTTAGATGACTTACATCGTTTTTTAGATGAACATCCCGTGGGAAAAAGTTACGAAATAACCATTCTGCGCAGTGGTGAAAAAACAAAACTGGTCGTGATTCCGGAAGAAGCACCCACCCAAGAGCAGTAAAGAAGAGCAACGAAAATAAACCCACTACAACTGATAGCGATAATATTCGTGGGACTTAAACTATTACTTTTGCCGCCAGGGATCTAATGCCAAAAAGGCATCTAGCATGATTTGTTTCTTCTCCAATTCCACACCGATAGCCTGTCCGTCCCCATAATCGGAGAGAATAAATCCACCCTTGGGATCTGCCCAATATTTAAGCAGCTGCTCTGCTTCTCCCCGAATCTCTTTCGCTCCTTTGAAAGGCAAAGTATGCTGGATATCACAGAGTGATTCGAAGCAAATTCGACCGCGAAATTGGCGGCCGATTTCTTCAATTCCCAGGACGCGTGGCTGTTGCAGGTTAATTACGTCCACGCCTATTTCAATTAGACTTTCCAGGATAGCGTTGATTTTACCACAGGAGTGCATCCACACATGCCATCCCTGCTGGTGGATGGCTTCTAAAATAATTTTATAACGAGGTTTGAAGAAATCATTCCAGAGCTGGGGATGGATAAAAACACCTTGCTGCATCCCCCAGTCATCGGTAAAGCCAAAACCGTGGATACGGCCGGGAAAGCGTCGGCTAATGTTCCTGATGATGCCCAGAGTGAATTCCACGATGCGGTCAGCTAACATTTCCATCCTCTCGCGTTCCTGATAGAGATCAATCAGGGTATTCTCGAAACCATGCAGGGCGTGCATTCTCTCAAAAAGAAGCATGAAGATACCGGTAATCGCATACTTACCTTCGGAACCGATAAAACGATCTTGCATTCCTTGGTAGAAAGCCGGATCGTCAGGATCTGGCCAACGGAAATGCTTCAGTCCCTGCCAATCTGCCAGTGGATGACCCTTTACCTGGCCCATGTTAGCCACTTCCGAACGTACCCACCGGCAACCCCATTCATCAATAGTTTCGCGCAAGCGGGCATCGCCAGTGCCAATTTGGTTCCAGCTAACATTGTGGACATCACTCAGTCCCAGTGCTTCAAAGCGAAGAGGCAAGCGATCGGGCTTCTGGAACTCGATAGCCCGTCGTACAACTTCGTAGGACGACATCGACATTTTTTCACCCATTCTCTTTAACCAAACAAGATGTGTAATACCATGGGATTTTGCCAAGCGTCAATCGTCAATAGCATTGGGGCCCGAAGAGTATACGGCATTACTGACCCGAGATTGCCGAAACTCCGGAGTCATTGAGGGACTCCTGCCGAAATTGTTATCCTACTCCGTCCGGCAAGTAAGTTTTCACTCGAAAGCTTATACCGGTTTATTCCTCAGCCAAATATTTGCTACCTCGGGATTATTTTTTCTTGGGATCAGCATAATGGCCCCATTGGGGCATGCTGCCCTACACACGCCGCATCCAAAACACTTTGTGGGATCAATATAGACCTTGGAAAGTGCTGAGGAGTAAAATTGGGCACCGAATTGACATTGCTTCATACAAGACTTACATCCTTTACAGAGATCCCAATCTGTCTGGCAGATATATTCTGCTCGGAAAAAAGAAGGAGGACCTACTTTCTCAATGTACCCTTTGTAGGCCATACAGTCACTATCACAGTTACATATTCCCATAACATAAGGGGTTATGCCAGTCCAAATACTGTGGAGCAGCCCTTCTTCATCGTATTGGCGAAAGATCCTTTTGACTTCGTCCTTCTCCAGTACCTCAAACGAGGAAGCAGCATCGGGAAACTTCCCCAGGATGCCCATTCTATCTATTCCCAAGCCAAAACAGTATCGTTTATCTGTCTTCCCTGTGGTAATGAACCGGCATCCACAGGGCAATCTTGTAATAGAGTTCACCATATCTATCACTTCTTCCACATCCTCGATGGGTAGTACCTGACCAAAATGGATAACCTTGCGGCTCTCCACGATCTCATCTTCGCTGGGTTGAATCTCGGAGGTAGCGGTAGATGAGGTCGTATTTTCTGACTCATCCTTCAATCTGGATACCCCATTTATCGCCGGAATTACAAATTCTTCGAAAAACCGATTTATCCACTCCACCCTGGTCTTGGCTTGAGCGATAGCTTCCTGGCTGGAGAAAAGTTCCTCATGGAGTAATACCTGGGAATAATTCTTCATCTGGAGGTACCACTTCTTCCCCTCTCCGTGTTTGGTGCAAAATTCACACATTATTTATGCTCTTTTCCAGTATCATGCAATAATGTTATTTTTAAATCCTTACCAAATATTTTTCAAAATCAACCACGATATAGTTTTTTCCTTTTTGGATTACCTTATGCCCTTCTTTCTCCAAAAGTTTCTTCTGAGTTTCGACTCCACCAGGGTATTTTTCATTTATAACTCCGCCAGTTTTTAATGTTCGCCAGTAAGGAGTAATATCTTTTTCCCCCTCTCTTGCTTCCTCCTCTGCTGCATTGGCCGCAATATAAGCAAAAATTCCGGTAGTTATTGGACAACCAATGGTAGCACCGTGTTTTTGAGCAAGTTTTTCGCGAATTTGATTAATGGTAATAAGTTTACCTTTAGGAACCCTTTTCATGATTTCGTCTACCTCTTTTGGCGCCGGAATAACCACCGTCCCCGTTCCCCATCTCCTGCTCATTTTATCAGTTATTTTCTCCACTCTCGGTAAATCTTTATTATCTGCCAATTTTTCTTGCCACGATTTTCGCTTTTTAGCCATGCTTTTCACCACCATGGTTTAATTTTTCTACTCTTAAATATTTCTCCTATCCTCCTTAAAATGCGATAATTATTCATGTCTTTTTTACTTTATCTTTGCCGAATTTTAGTTTACATTCCCTACTTGTCTGTAAGCTTTTACAGCAGGATTTGATTAGAGCAATAAAATATCTACATCTTTAATCCTTTCAAAATCTTTATCCATTCAGAAATCTCTTACAATCCTCTCCCTTATTTTGTTTCAGAAATATTTCTTGGTAAGAGAGTCTAAGTTCATTAGCATCCAAGTTATGCAATCCAACAACTAAAACACCTTCAAAACCAGGATCTATCTGAGGTCCGGCTAGTAGAACCAGTCCTTTCCTTGCATGAAAGGACCTTAACCCTATTCGTCCTGCAATATTTGGTGATAATTTAACCGATTCATGAGTGCGGATAAGGATGAAATCCCCCGGACGAATTGTAATAAACCCCGTAGATTTAACATTGATTAGCTTTTTCTCATGATTTGAAAATGCCTCTTCGCCTACACGCATATCATAACTTGCCGGTTGCAAGCTTTTTTTAAAAAAATTCCTTATTGTTAATTCTCCGGAATTCATTGCTTTTTGAATATCTTTATCCGACATTAACATTTAAATACCTCCATGCAATTTTATGAAATGGTACATTTTATGAGATTTCAACTAATATTATATCAAATTCAAAAGAAATAGTAACAAAATCTCATATAAGTAGTAAGGGCAGTTCGGCACTCTCTCAGGAAGCAATGTAAGATAACTCAATAACTATTTAAATATCTTAGACTGAGTCGGGAAGAAAACCTCTCTATCATTTTAATCATTAATTTGTCTTCTTTAATTTTCTCTTCTAGGAGGGAATAAGAATTTAATAAAATCAATATAAATATATCCATAATTTTGCTCGTAAAATTTACACATTTGTCAAATAATTCCTCATCAAATTTAAAAAGAATATTAGGTTCTACTTTGCCTTCTTTTATTACTGGTTCTATCTCTGCAGAAGAAGGATGAACATATTTACATATTTCGCCATTTAATGTCTTTTTTGAAGCGCTTGGGAGGCTATCATGATCCGCTGTAAGTGTTTGTGAACTGTGAGGTATTTGAGCAAAAAAAGTTAGGCGGCTATTTTTTCTCAAAATAACTGCCAATTATTTTACACAAATTCAAATCTGTGTAAAGGTCGCTCTCAATGGATGAGTCTGTTGAAAAATCCCTTAAGACACGTTAGCCCCTACTAAATATAGGAATAGATGAACTGTATTCACTACATATAGCACTAAGACAGTCGTGATGGTAGTTTTTCGACAGGCTCAGATGATAGGCGAAGTACCCTCACAATTGGTCTTGTTCTGTTTCTACTGACACAACTTCATCCGCACCGAATAAATACGGCATTCCCCTAAGTCCACCACGATTTGGTGTCACTACTAAATATTCATCCGACTTGAAGATGGCCAGAACAGGCTCTCCAGGAGTGTCAGACATCTTGGGGTGAAGTATCTTGCCCACTGTTATAAGTACCAATCCCAACCTGCGGTGACTCCGATCGTTTATCAAAATTGACTTAATATGTAAATCCTCAACCTTCCCGCCAGTTGTTTCTTCAGCAAACTTACGGAATGACTCTCGAATTTCAGAAGTAACTTCTGGAATCTCCATGGTTTTACCTTCCTTGATGGGTTTCTAATAATGGCCCAATTTCGTTTAATTTAAGATATAAAATATTCCAGATTATTTCACCTCTCATTTATCGTAATGAGGAACGGCAATTTTCAAGTCAAGATCTGGATAACAATAGGTATCTATATAATTCTCAACCTGTTCTTCCAATTGGTGCTGGTCACATTGCTTATAGTCGCCATACCGAGATTCTGAACTACTTTCCAATAATTCGGTCTTCACGTCCTCACGGGAAGGGATAATGACTTCGAAACACTCTGTTGGTTCTATCGGGGATGGGGTTTGGCCTCTTAGATGTCTCATCAGAAACGGATGTCCCGGATAAGTATCAAGCTCATCAACAATCCTTTCTGCTGTAAAAACGTATCCTTTGAAAACTACAAAAGACCCAAGGCGAAAATCAATAACCTGTAAGTAGACATTGATATCTATACTGGCTTCCTGAAGCTGTGCATAATCAAAAACGTGAAACCCGTTAGGATTTTGTTCTAAACTTAAGTCTAAAACGACTTTTGAGAAATCCGTACTTAGGGAAAAAACAGGTTTTATTACTTTTAATATGCTTATTAATGCATTTGCTTTTTTACTGGCCTGTTTTTTAAAAAATCCCATATTACGGTGTCCATTTTCTACAATTATAGACCCATCACAAGTCACGTTCCATATCTGCCAAAGACCACCTAGCTTTACTATTCTTAACATATTTTTAAATTCTCTATGCTAAATCCCGAGTCCCTTTTCAAGGTCTAAAAGGTATCTTTTGCGCTCGTAAAGCTCATTTATTTTTTCCAAATCGACAAATCTTAATTGTTCGTTAATTTCATGAAAACTTCCTGAAAGTAAAGCTTTCACCTTATCATAATCTGCTTGAGATGCCACTATAAAAATACGGCTGTTCCATAAGTCAAAGGCATGTTTCAGCTTGGATAAGTCGTGATAAATATCGCCCCTTACGTGAATTTCAAAGACATAGGTTGGCACAGACCGTTCCACTCTCCTCCATACAACATCCAGTTTTCCCAAGTCAAAAGGATATTCTCCCTCAGCAATATAATTTTGCAACTTGCCAATCTCTATCAACTTTTCCTTAATCTCTTTATGAGAGACCGGTTCTTCTAATTCTTCGACATGGAGTTGTTTAAATTTTAAAAGAATCTCTTGAACTAATGAATCGTTAAGCTGCCGAAAGCCTAGACCTGCTTTAAATCTTAATAACTCAGAGGTTAGTCTATCTGTTTCCCATTTATCTGGGGGAAGGCAATGCTCAACGTTAAACTCAAAGCGCAACGGCCATATTACCTCATTTTTATCAAGTTCTTTAGACCAGAGGGGTTGAGTCTGGCGAAATTTCGTTTTTACGGTTCCATATCCAATTATGCCAGCAACCGGCCGCATAACATAGAAAAAAACCACATCGCCTTCCTGCAGAGCATCCCAACGATTCCTCTGCTTTTCTCTAAAACCCCAAATATTACCCTTTTGGAATGCCTCTTTCCAATTTTCGAGGGTCCCTACTGTCAACCAATAATTCATCTCCAGTTGCTCCTCCTGACTTTATAATTTTGAGCATCAACAGTCCATATAAGTTTAACACCCCCAAACCCTTTTCCAGTCACCGTTTTAATGGATATAGGTTCACCAAATAATTTTGCATCCACTTCTGACTGCTTTATAATATTATACCAAATTCACAATACATTGTAATAAGCAATCCAAAAACAAGAAAAGTAGAGTTAGTTGTACCGACAACATATCTTAAAATTATAATATCCTATCTTTTAAAGGGAGATGTTAATACCAATTTCTTAAGGGGGGATTGACAAAATCCCAAAAAAGGCATAGTATCAGACAGAATTAAAGGCAGAGTAGACGCCATGCGTCAAGTGTCCGGGGATGGGAAGTGGCTCCGGGACGAAAAGCGGATTCCTGGTA
>Ga0315312_1000833_pt1 | contig 29488 bp, 23 predicted proteins | sample TDP7_MG_FD_203629 | JGI IMG/M metagenome (GOLD analysis project Ga0315312, IMG submission 203629) | Freshwater sediment microbial communities from Lake Towuti, South Sulawesi, Indonesia - TDP7 | ecosystem: Environmental > Aquatic > Freshwater > Lake > Sediment | place: Indonesia: South Sulawesi... | reverse complement strand
ATCGGATAGCCGTATGTCGATCACTTGGCCGGGCTTGTGCTCCCATGCTAGCCGTGGATAATCTTTACCATCATCAATCGCCCAGGCTCCCTCATTACCACAGATACCCCAGTCGAAGAATGTCGCGGCTGTCTGCATTTCGGCTGTGGTGAGTCCTGTTCCACCGGCACTTGTGGTCTGTCCTGAGGCCTCGATGTCCCAGAAACTGCCGGTGATCCTTCCAGGGTACCACCACCCCACCACCCCCACGAGCCCACCGAAATTCACGATGCCAAGGGTGCGACCTGTGCTGTAGGAGTTGGTGACCTGACCGTAGTTCTCCCCGACCAGGCCGCCCACAGACCAACCGCCACTGACCGTACTGGTGCTGTAGGAGTTAGTCACAGTACCCCAGTTTTGCCCCACCAGCCCACCGACACAGTACCTCCCCCTGAGGGAACCGGTACTGTAGCTGGTGGTGACGCTGCCATAGTTGTAGCCTACCAGCCCGCCAACATAGTCCCCTGAACCCGTTATGTTGACGTGCACCATACCAACGTTCTTGATCTGAGCCCCAGATTGTAATTGGCCAAATAGCCCCAAATAGTCCTTACCAACAATCGTCAGATGCGAGATCGTATGTCCGTTGCCGTCAAACACGCCTGTGAAAGGAGTTCCCTGAAAGTAATCTTTGACCGGATCGGTATCTGGCGCTATGACGGCCTTGTCGAAGACATGGCCTGCAAGGTCGATGTCGCGGGTCAGGATGAAGTGCTTGTTGTAATCTTCGGGCGTCTCGCCGAGGGCGATTAGGTCCTCTGCCGTAGCTATCTGGTACGGGTCTTGAGCCGTTCCGCTGCCCCCGCCGTATTTGGCGTACGCGGGAACAGTTAGCAGCCAAAACCCAATCAGCAGAGAAGCTATCCGCACGCGTGGAAAGATTTGGTCGCTCGTCGCTCGGGTCACGTGACACGGATCACTGGTCCGCCCAATCTTTATTGCTGCCATTTTTGATCCTCCTTCGCACATCTTTTGGGCAATACAATTACTGGCTGCCTTTCCTGAAACTGCCTTTTTCAGACACGGATGTACACAGATTCACACTGTTTTGTAACGAATCATTTTCTTGCCACGTCAATCAAGGTTAATCCGCCATACGTAAGGCGGATTAATCAGTGTCGAAGGCTTTCTTATGCTTGCTGAGATATAGCATACCAGATGGCGTTTGTGTTGTCAATTATGGGACGTGAAAATGATGTACGCCTCCACCACCAGGCGCGTCCTTCGGCGGAATTTCTAAATTCTAAATTCGAAATTCTAAATTCCCACCCCACGGGTGGGGGCTGAACGGCTTATGCGTTTTTCCCGCAGCATTTTTTATATTTTTTGCCGCTGCCGCATGGGCACGGATCGTTCCTTCCAACCTTCGGATGCTCTAATCTTATCTGCTTAACTTTCTGCTCGCCCTGCGGGGCCTGAGCGGCGGCTCGCTGTCGCTCGGCCAGCGCGAACTGCCCGACCTCATCGTGGCTTATTTGACTTACACGCCAGACACTTCTGGCACGCTCGGCCGGCGCCAGGCGAACCTTGAAGATGATGTCGCTAACGCGATCCTCGATGGTCTGCAGCATCTCGTTGAACATCCGGAAGCCTTCACGTTTGTACTCGATCTTGGGGTCTCTTTCAGCAAAACCACGCATCCAAACGCTTTCTTTGAGATGGTCCATCGCGTAAAGGTGGTCCTTCCACGCGCTATCGTAAACCTGCAGTAGAACGTATCTTTCCAGGTCACTGAGCTCTTTGCGCAGATACTCTCTGCCCAATTCAGTCAATCTATTCTTGACTTGCGGCCCATCGCCAAGCTCATCCTCGGTCAGAGAGGCCTCGAATCGGTTGTTGGCCCACTTCACCAATTCGCTGTTGTTCAGATTAGCGATTTTCTCGGCCAGCTCCCGATCTAACTGGCCATCGTTGAAGCTTCTGCTGAATTCGAGCAGTTGTTGGTAAAGCAGTTTGGGTTTAGTGTTCTGTATCTGCTCAATTGACAGCCCGGCGTTATATTTTCTGTTTGCCCACTCGGCGAGTGCCTCATAGGCGTAGACGTTTGGTCCCTCTGGCCCAAATACCATATTCATTGCAAACTCAACCGGATATTCAATCTCTCGCTGCCTGTACTTGGCAGCGGTCTCCTGGAGAAGTGCCTGACGGATCTGGTCGGCTTTGGCGTTTTTTATCTGCTCGAGCGGCAGGTGTATGTCAAACTTTGCCCGAGCCCAGTCAGCAAGAGTGCGGGCGGCAAAATCCTCCTTCAAGAATTCTGCCAGTTGTGAACAGTCTTTCTTTTCGATTTGCTCACAGGCGGCAGCAATCAGCTCATCTTGGATGTCTTCAGGCGACTGGTTTTTGATTTTGGCTGGGCTTAAACTCACGCGAAAGGCAGTCATAGCCCATTTGGATAGCCCGGCAACATCCCAGGTCTGGCGGTCCTCGTAGTCTTCCAGATATTCGCCAAGTGACAGAGATATGTTATTTGCCGCGTTGTCCTTTGCTCGGTCTTTTATTAGTCTTTCGATTGCCGTTGCATCGGTCTCGGTAATGTCGGATGGCTCTATGTCGACGCCAAAATTAGTTCTGGCCCACTCGGCAATACAGTTGGCTCGATAGTCCTTCTTCAAGATGGTGTCACAACTTTTCGCGATAGTATTATGAATCATTTCTTCGATAACAGGCTTTAGCCCTTTTCCGGCAAGGATGTGGCGCCTTCGCGAATAGAATATTTTTCGCTGGTAGTCCATCACCTCATCATATTCCAGCAGATTTTTGCGTATTTCGAAGTTTCTCTCTTCAACTTTTTTCTGTGCCTTCTCGATGCCTTTGCTTATTCTTCTGTGGTAGATTGGCTGGCCTTCTTCCCAGCCGATCCAGGTAAGTGCCTTGACCGTCCATTCCGGGGCAAAGATTCGCATCAGGTCGTCATCGAAACTCAGAAAGAACTGGCTGGAGCCGGCGTCACCCTGTCTGCCTGACCGGCCACGAAGCTGGTTGTCGATTCTTCTGGCCTCGTGTCTCTCGGTGCCCAGCACATGCAAGCCGCCGATCTCAGCGACGCCGGGCCCAAGTTTGATGTCCGTTCCGCGGCCAGCCATATTTGTAGCGATAGTTATGTTGCCCCGCATTTGCCCGTCTCTGCCTCTATGCTGCTGGCCAGCTTTGGCAACGATAATGGCCTCCCTTTCGTGTTGCTTGGCATTGAGAACTTCGTGTTCCAGGCCAAATCTTTCGCTAAGAGCAGCAGAGAGTGCTTCGTTTTTTTCCACGCTGGTGGTACCTACAAGCAGCGGTCGGCCGGCGGCACTGATGTCGTTTATCTCCTGCACTATTGCGCTGAACTTTTCCCGCATTGTTTTATAGATTATATCTTCAAGGTCCTGCCTGATGCACGGCTCATTTGTCGGTATTACCACCACCTCGAGCTTGTATATCTTCATAAACTCCTCAGCCTCGGTGGCAGCGGTGCCGGTCATTCCGGCTATTTGGTCATAGAGTTTGAAGAAGTTCTGCAGTGTGATGGTCGCGAGGGTCTGAGTTTCTTCTTTTATGGTGACGGATTCTTTTGCCTCCACTGCCTGATGAAGTCCATCGGACCACTGCCGGCCATGCATTAGTCGGCCGGTGAATTCGTCCACGATGATGACCTTGCCATCCATGACCACATAGTCTCTTTCTTTCTCGAAGGTCACGTGTGCCCGCAAGCTCTGCTCCAGCAGGTGCGGCCATTCTATATTTGAGCCGGTGAAAAATGAGCCGACGCCCGCTTCTTCCTGGGCGGCAGTGACACCTTCATGCGTAAGATGAACCTGTTTTTTGTCGTATTCCACTTCATAATACTGCGTAGCGCTTGACAGCCTTGCCTGGGCAGAGGCAAGTTCGGTCTGCATTTTTGCAATTACCTTCTGGGCCTTTTCAATTCTGTCGTTGTCTTTAGCTTTTTTGGCTTCGGATAGTTCTCCCTGGGCATTGGCGATAGCCCGCTCAGCGGAATCAATCTGCCTTTTGATGCGGTCGTAATGGCTCTGCAGAGAAATGAGTTTCCTGGTCACCTCGTCAGCTTTTTTGTATCTGCTGACATCGTCGAAGGCCGGGCCCGATATGATAAGTGGCGTCCTTGCCTCGTCGATTAAAATGGAATCAACTTCATCAATTATGCCATATTGGAGTGGGCTTTGGACCATTTGCTCAAGTGACAACTTCATATTGTCGCGGAGGTAGTCGAAACCAAACTCGTTATTTGTGCCGTAGGTGACATCGCAGGCGTACTGGCTTTTTCGTTCAGGGCCGCTGGTATCCATCTCCGCCTGGATGGCGCCGACGGTTAGACCCAAAGCTCTGTAGATCGGTCCCATCCATTCCGCATCGCGTTTAGCCAGATAGTCGTTGACTGTGACAATGTGGACTTTTCGCCCGGTCAGGTATACAAGGTAGGCTGCCAGAGTTGCCACCAGTGTTTTTCCTTCGCCGGTAACCATCTCGGCGATTTTGCCTTCGTAAAGGACATTGCCGCCAATAAGCTGCACATCGAAATGCCGCATCTGCACGTTTCGCCTTGCTGCTTCTCGCACGACAGCAAAGACCTCGGGCAAAATATCTTCCGGCCTGGCTCCGGCTTTTAGCTTAGCTTTGAATTCAGCGGTCTTTGCCTTTAAGGCTTCGTCATCCAGTTTTTTTATTTGCTCCTCAAGCTGTCCTGCTTGGCGAGCAATCACAGCGTAGGCCTTTATCAGCCTCTCATTACGAGAGCCAAAAATCTTCAAAAGGATTTTGTTTACTTTATCAAACATCTATTCTTTTACTCTTGTTACGTATAGGCCGGACCGTGTATCGACGCGGATGATGTCACCGACTTTGATGAAAGACGGCACCTGCACGACCGCGCCGGTCTCGAGCGTTGCCGGCTTGGGCTGGCTGGTCGCAGTAGCACCCTTAACCTCTGGTGGCGTATCGGCGACCTTGAGGTCCACCGTGTTGGGCAAGATGATTACCACGGGCCTGCTCTGGTACATGCTGACCTGCAGTTGGGTATTTGGCTTGAGATATTTCTGCCCATCGCCGAAAGCGTCATCATCCAGGGTGATTTCCTCGTAAGTTTCAGTATCCATCAGGATGTGCTCGCCCCCGGAGGAGTATAGGTACTCGTATGTTCGCTTATCAAGCTCAACATCTTCAATAGTTTCCTCTGAACGTATACGAACATTTTGAATTGAACCATCCATCAGGCTTTTTAGCTTCGTCTGGTAAACTGCACCGCCTCTGCCACCGAGTCTGACGTGTTCAAAATCAATAATGGTATATAGTTTGCCATCGATCTGAATAATCTGGCCTTTCTGCATCTGCGATGCTTTCATTTTTTACTCCCTGCTTCGAATAGCTCGCGAGGCAGCTTTGACTGACGTATTATCGACTGGAGTGTGCCAATCCGTATGGTTGAGTGAATGGGTACAGGGACGGTGATAGTTGACGAGTCGGTTTTCTTCTGCATGACCACATGGCTTCCTCGCTGACGGATGTTCACGAAACCATTCTTCTCAAGAAGTTGACATAGTTGCTTGCCTGAGAATACGCGCAGCCTACCCAACCTTCACCTCCAGACGAGTAATGAAGACTTCATCGTGAAGACGTTCCTGTATCTCGGATTCTGATGCGGTTTCAAAAAACAATTCTATTGCTTCGAGCAAGTTTTTCCTGGCCTGTTCTACAGAATCACCCTGGCTGGCGATGTCGAGCTCCGGACAAAGGGCAGTATATCCATCGTCTTCATGTTCAATGATTGCCGTAAAAGTGCGTTGCTTTTTCATTAATGTCCCTTTCTTTGATTTCTACAATTACCGCGGATATCTTTTCAGCGGGCTCTCTCAGCACCATTCTACTTTATACGGGCTAAACAAATATTGCAGAATTGTGGCCAAATGTCAACAGAGCCAAAGGCGGTAATCAGCAAATCAGGAAATCAGGGTGAGGGATATCAGTGAATCAGGATATCAGCAAGAAGGCCGACCCCCAAATAAATTTGGGGGCTAACCGCTTAACCCCGCCATCACCATGGCGGGGTTTTGCATTCATTTCCCTGATACCCTAATAACCTGATAACCACTGCCTGATGACCTGTTAACCTGATAACCTTTCCTTTGGCCATATAAAGTCAAGCGCTGCTCAACTTTCTTGTTCTCTTACCTTTCTTCGAGCCGCTGGAGGTCCCGAGCAATGGCTCGATAGGGCAGACATTTAACTGACGAGCGGGGACGTTCACGGAATCTATGCGGACTTTCATGGACTGACCCAGATGGATAGTTACACCTGAGCGCTGGCCGACCACGCACTGCGTTTTGGCGTTGTATTTCCATTGGTCAGGACCTAAGTCGCTCAGCCGGATAAGACCTTCGATGGCAAACTTACGCGACTGTGCAAATACCCCAAAATTAGTAAGGCCGGTGACAACACAATCCAGTTCCTCGCCGATTTTTTTGCTTAGCATTTGCAGTATCAGCACCGTGGTCAGCTCTTTTTCGGCATCTTCTGCCCGCTGCTCGGTGAAGCTGATGTGCTTTCCGATTTCAACTAAATCCTGACCGGCTGCGATTTGCTTAGCCTGGTCCAAAAGGTTTTGCAGGTGGTACTGCAAAACGCGATGGACCAGTAAATCTGCATATCGCCGAATCGGGCTGGTGAAATGACAATAGTGGGTAGAAGCCAGCGCGTAGTGGCCTATATGCAAGGGTGCGTACAGTGCCTTCTCAAGACTCCGCAACACCACTAAGTTTATCGCCAGCGCGCAATCAGTGTCTTTGATAGCAGCCAGCAACTGCTGGATCGCATAGCGGTCGGGAGTTCGCGGCATACTGAAACCCAGCGCCCTTACCAACTGCGACAGATTCTTCATGCTCAAGGCGTCCGGCTCCGGATGAATCCGCCGCATAAATGGAACGTTCAGCCGGTCCAGAAGCGAAGCCACTGCCTCGTTGGCCTCGACCATGAACATCTCGATTATCGTATGTGGATAGCTGGTATCGGCTGGGTGGGCGTCCACGACCCTTCCAGATTGGTCCATCACCAGCTCTGTCTCCGGCAAATTCAGATGCAACATTCCGTTTTTTGTTCGCCGCTGCTCAATCGCCCGGCTGAGAATCTCCATATTTTTGAGCAGCTCAATCACTTCCGGCTTGACATCTTTTGTATGGCCTTTAAGTGCTCTGTCTGCTTGTTGGTAAGTTAGGCGCTGTGTGGAGCACATGATACTGTTGGCAAACTTGCGGGATAAAACGTCGCCTTGCTTGTCGTAGGTTAAGTATACACTTTTGACGAACCGTTTTTGGCCGGGCTGAAGGCTACAAATCCCATTACTTAGAACCTCCGGCAGCATCGGGAGCGTCATGCCCGGCAGATAGACGCTATTTCCGCGAGCTTTCGCTTCGCTGTCCAGCGGGCAATCAGCCGGCACGAAGTAACTCACATCGGCAATATGGACCCCTAATATCCAGTTACCTTGAGGGTCTTTTTCAAGGCCGATGGCATCGTCAAAATCTTTCGCATCCGGCGGGTCTATGGTGATAACCACTCTATTGGTAATATCCTCACGGTCATCAAGTTGCTCGGGATCGAATTCGGTAGCTGCCTGGCGTGCATGCTCGATGCAATCGACATCAAATTCGCTCGGCAAGTGATACTGGCGAATTATCGACTGTGTCTCGGCTTCATAGTGTCCGGCTCTTCCCAGCACTTCGATAATCACGCCGCGCGCAAGATATTTTTCCGTCGGATAGGCCAGTATTTCCACGACGACCTTGTCTTTTTGCCGTGCGCCTTTTGCCGCGATATCGTCAACGGAGATCGGTTCGACGAAGCTGCTGCCATCCGGCTGAACAATCCATCCGTCAGGCTCTTTCAACAGCGTGCCGACGAACCTATTATTTGCTCGTTCGAGCACCTCAATTACCTGGCCTGTGTGACGAGGCTGTCCAGCCCGCTTGCCTTTTCTGACAACTCGGATGGTAACTATGTCCCCACTCATTGCGCCGCCGGTAGCGTCTGCAGGCACGAACAAGTCGCCGTGCGCAGTCGGCTCCAGCGGCGTTACAAAGCCGAATCCTTTGGGGTTTGCTCTAAATGTCCCTATAATCAGGCTGGATATCGCTGGCAGCATAATCAAATTGTCGGCACCTATGACTATGCGTCCAGCCCAGCGCATATATTCAAGGGTCTGCTTGAATTGTGGATAGTCTTCCGGACTTACGACTAACGCCTTAGCCAACTGTCCGGCCTTTAAGGGTCGATAATCGGGGTGCTTTAAGAGCTTGATTATTTGCTTTTCAAGAACTTCGGGCATTTGTTGCAAGCGAATCTCGTAAAGCGCACATTCATCCTTACCGGGTGTTGGCGCTCCACAAGATAAGAACTCCTATGTTTTGGTTGCCTTGAGGCTATTAAGTCTTCTGGCAAGACGTGATTTCTTTCGGGCAGCGGTTTTTTTGTGCATGGTGCTGGTGGCAGCAACCTTGTCCAGCTTCTGGGCTACGAGCCGGAACTGTTCGCTCGCTGCCTGGATATCTCCGCTGCTCAGTGCCGCCTCGAAACGCTTGATCTGGGTTTTGACCTGGCTTTTCCGTGCGCGATTGATCATTCTTCTTTTTACGTTTTGTCTGGCTCTCTTTTTTGCTGATAACGAATGTGCCACTTCTATCTCCTACCAAAACTTTCCAACAATTACGATCGGGCTATACTCTTGGCCTCATACCAGACGTACAGATGAAAAAGCGGATTCACAAATTTATACTCACCTCTGACCTCTGCATCGTCAACAATCCCAAGTTTTTTTATTCTATTGAGAAAATTGTTCAGGTTTTTCTGTTCGTCTGCCGGTATTTCCTTAAGAAGCTCTTGCCGTTTGAAGGCCCCTCCTATGGGCAGTTTCTTACCTATTCGCCACAGAATAGAGGAATAGGTCTTACTTCTCAATACTTTATATATTTGTGGATCGATGTATTTCTTGCCGACAGTCCTAGCGGCCTCCATTATGCCCTGCTTGGCATCACGAAGGTCAATATTGTTATCGGTGTCCTGCCAGAAAACCGCATCACCAACTTCGTGCATGAGCATTGGATAGCCACCTGATAATTGAACCATCAGGGACAGCGCATCATTCGCTACAGTAATCGATTCTTCTGCAAAAGTCTTCCTGAAGAATTCCCTGGATTCACTCTCATCCATAAGAGGTAGATCAATAATATCAAAAATCCTTGCCACTGAGGGCTGATGCTTTATCAGGTCCTCTCTCCTATCCGGTATTCCAACCAGGATTAGAAGCAAGGGAAGCCGCACTCTTGATGTTGCGATGCTGTCCACCGTACTCTTCAAAAACATAGAAAACTCTGGTATGTCAGTTACTCCATTTAGATCATCCATAATGACAAGCAAACCATTTTTGCCATTTCCTTTTGTGCTGTCATAGACATGGCGCAATGCGGGAATAAACCCGTTCACAAGGTCTCGTAGGTCGGATTTGTTATCAGTAAATTCAACTCCTACGAAAGGCAGATTTACCGACTTAATGTACTTGCGGAAGGCTTCTTTGAGCTTTTCAAAGGTGGACTTATCACAACTCTCCAAGAGACGCTGAAAAACTGTACCTGCAATGTCCTCTAAACTCCTGGCCGGGCCCATATAACAGTAGGCACTTAGTAAACCCTCCTTCTCCGCTAAGTGATGCGCATACCAAGCTAACGAACTTTTGCCTATCCCACGTTCACCGGTGATAAAGATATTCTCGTTTCTGCCTGAGAGTGTCTGCCTGATAGCTCTCTCGAGCCTTTCGATCTCCTTATGTCGCGCGACGAAATACTGTACCGGAACCGGCCTTCCTGGCGTAAAGGGACTTTCTTTTGCAATGATATCTATCATTTTCGGGTCTCTTTTCCACTTTCCCGCAATTTATCTACTCGCTGGCTGACATCCTTGTAGGCAAAGTCAACTTGAGCGATTTTGCGATAAAGCTCCAGTGCGTTTTCCATCTGGCCATGCTCTTCATAAGCTCGGCCCAGGTTGTACCGCAATTCTTTGGCCAGATTGTCCTCTTTTATCTCGTAGGACGCAATTGCCTGGTTGAAAACATCGATCGCATCTGTAAGCCAGCCTTTCAGAAAAAAACACAAGCCTATCTTGTTCATGGCTGAAATCTTGCGCCTCGGGTCTTTCTGAGCCTCCTGGAACAATGGTATCGCGTCGTTGTATTGCTTGTTCTGCATTAAACGAACAGCGTATTCATATTTAGCCTGCAGGTCGGTAGGATAGTTCTGCACGCTCAGGCGGAAGTGCTCCAGCTCAAAGTCGTTTAGCTGCGTGGACAATTCTTCGAGCCTCGACTTGGCTTGAGCATCGTCCGGGTTTGCTTCGGTGTTAGCTCTTGCCTGTCTGATTTTGCGCTGGAGCTGTTTTATTCTTATCTGGCCGGCACGCTGCTTAAAACTGAAATCTTGCTTGGTCTTGTAAGCATTCTCCAGCAGCTCTATGGCCTCATTTTCAGCATCGTCAGTTCGCAAAGCGGACAGAGCCTGGGCCAAATTGTAGATATTTCGTGACTGATTTGGGTCCTGGGCGAATTCTTTTCTGGCCCATTCGACAGCAGCCAGGCGGAAATCCTCGGTCTGGACGACGCCCTGCTGGCCGTGCAGCATCTCCTGTGCCTCGCGGTCTTTGATGGACTTTCTGAAATCGCCTTCCGTATCGTACTTGCCTCTGGCCATTGTCAGCTCAGCCGAGAGATTTTTGAACTCGTCAGCCAGGTCAGCGTCGTTGGGCCTAAGCTTGGATGCACGTTGGCAGGCTGCTACCGCTTTATCAAATTCCCCCAGCGCTGCATAGGAATCCTTTAGCAGGATGTATGTCTGGGCGGATGGTTTTTCTGCGGCATTATTGGTCTGAAATATGAGGTTTGCGATCCAGCTTGCTGTTTTTTTATAGCCGCCTGCGATAGCGGCTTTTAGCATTGTCTCGGCATAGGGCAGATGCTCAGGGTCTTTGGCGAATAGATATTCGGCGTTGAGCATCTGCTCCAGCGGAGTCTTGCCTCGCAGCCGCTTCATTCTTTCCATCACCGAGGGTTTTTTGCCGCCTTTTGCCTGTCGCTGCCGAGCTAACTCACACAGCGGCAGATGCCCCTGCTCAACTGCATCCGGGGCATGGTGCAGACCCTCAAGGTACATGTCGATCGCGTAATCAAAATTTTCTGTCTGGGCTATTTCCCGCGCTCTTTCAAAAAAGGCCCGAGCTTTATCTTGTGCCTGAGCGTTATCTTCTTCTGGCATAAGGCTTACCGGATATTTCTTCCACCCATTGTTTACGTTGGTTATCCTAATCTTCGGCATGAGTTTGTCAATAAATAAATCCTTGTACAGAAAAGCGGCCTATGGTATATAACATACAGCGTGCAGCAGAATTTTCTGCAAGTTATAGGTCTGAGGCGCGGCTCGAGATGAGCAGCCAAAAGAAACAGATGCGGAAAATATAAGCTAAGGTTTCACGGAGGACTGACATGCGGACAGCACTTGAGCAGTATGATCCCCAGATTTACGAATTGATAAGACAGGAAGAAGTGCGCGAAAGTGGCGCGATCCGGCTTATCCCGTCGGAGAACTACGTTTCCAAAGCGGTGATGCAAGCCAGCGGCAGTTGCCTGACCAACAAGTACTCTGAAGGCTATCCCGGCAAGCGTTACTACGAAGGACAGCAGGTAACCGACCTTATCGAAAGGATAGCCCAGGAAAGGGCTAAGAAGCTCTTCAAGGCTGACCACGCAAACGTTCAGCCCTACTCCGGTTCTGTTGCCAACCTGGCTGCTTATGCGGCGCTGGCCAAGCCCGGAGACACCATTATGGGCATGTCCCTTATCGACGGCGGCCATCTGACCCACGGCTGGACAGTCTCTCACACCAGCAAATTCTACAAGTCTGTGCTTTATCCGGTGAACCCGACCACAGGCAGATTGGATTTCGACCAGATTGAGGAGCTGGCGAAAAAACATCGCCCCAAGATAATCATCTCCGGCGCCACCGCCTATCCGCGAGAGATTGACTTTGAGATATTCGGCCAAATCGCTGAGAGTGTTGGGGCGTATCACGTTAGTGACATAGCGCATGTTGCGGGCCTGGTGGTGGCTGGCATTCACAAAAGCTCTGTGCCGTATTCTGATATAGTCTCTACAACCACGCATAAAACCCTGCGGGGGCCTCGCGGCGGAATGCTGCTATGCAAGAAAGAGCACGCTGACAATGTGGATAGATCGGTCTTTCCCGGCTTGCAGGGTGGGCCACACATGCACACACTGACCGCCGTGGCTGTAGCTCTGGCTGAGGCAGACACCCCCGAGTTTGTTACCTACGCCAAGCAGATAGTTAAAAATGCAAAAGCCCTCGCGGAGAAGCTCCTGGAGTACGACTTCAATCTGGTAACTGGTGGGACCGACAATCATTTGATCCTGATTGATTTGCGAAATAAGAATGTGCCCGGCAAAAAACTGGCAAAGGCCCTGGATAGAGCCAGAATCGTCACCAATTACAATACTATTCCCAGCGACCCTGCTCCGCCAGCCAATCCGAGCGGTTTACGGATAGGCACGCCGGCCATTACTACACGAGGTATGAAGGAACCAGAGGCTCGGCACATAGCCACGCTCATAAACAAAGTGGTCGAGAACATCGACAACGAATCAGTAATTGAAGAAGTGGCCAAAGAAGCTCTACTTTTGTGCTCGGGCTTTCCGGTGCCGGAACATTTTATTGTGTCGAACAAAAATATGTGAAGGGACCCCGCTTCGCGGGAACCCAAATGTATCGCGCCAAGCGCGAAGTGGAATCTAACCAACAACATACGAGGTACCCAATAATGCTCAGGGAGTTATTCAAAAAGCAGGCTGAATTGAACAAGCGAACAGGTTTTGATCCGGGTGCGCTGCGAGAGGACTTCGACCCGCAGCAGGCTGGCATCTGGCTGAACAACTACATCGCTGCGATGAGTAATGAGCTGGAAGAGCTGCGGGATTGCACCTATTGGAAGCACTGGTGCAAAGAGGCAAAAGAAGGAAAGAGATTTTTCCTGCACGACCTGCAGAACGCCAGAGTGGAAGTGATAGACATGTTGTTTTTCTGGATTTCTTTAGCCCAGTGTGTCGGCCTGGACGCCGATGATGTTATGCGATTATATGAAAAGAAGTGGCAGGTGAATTGGAAACGCCAGGACAACGATTATTCCATGGCCAGCAAAACCGAAGACGACAACAAAGCAATAGTATAGCGTATGGTGGAATATGTAAGCTGGAGCCACGAGCGTAAGCGAGCGGCTGTTTAGCTGGCACACCCGTCGTGCCGGCAGATGACGGACGACAGATGACAAACGGGCAAAAGCAAAGAGCTGCGAGCGGTTTCCAGGTGAACTGAGATACGCTTTATGAGATACCATTCACGAAATCGACTGACGCAATTGTGGGTTTTGAATTGACGGGAGGGGCAATATGATTTATAGAGATGGTGTATTCAAAACTTGAAAATAAGCGGGCTCTGAATATTTTAAGAGCAGTCAACAAGATGGGCAAACACATCAAAGAACTATACTACATCACGCATATCGGAAATGTACCTTCTATTCTGAAGCGTGGGATATTGTGTCATCAGATCATCGAAGAACAAAACATTGAGTTCACGGCCATATACAATAAGGAGATTGTGTCAAGGCGCGCACAAAAAGAGGTGGCGGGTGGCAAAAGTCTATGGGCTTTTGCGAACCTTTATTTTCAGGCGCGAAACCCTATGCTTTACAAGGTCATACATGATAAAGCGTTGGACGAAATAGTTGTGCTTGGTGTTCGCAGGGATGCGATGGATCTCCAAGGGGCATTTATAACCGATGGAAACGCCGCTAATTCGCCGACGGCCATCATTCCTCGTTCCAAGGTGCCGAAAGAGTGCTGGGCTGAGATCATGAGTAATACTCAGAAAGAGTGGTGGAATCAGGAGGATGGCTCCAAGCGGAAAATCATGGCTGAATGCCTTGTACCAGAAAGGATTGCACCTGACTATATCCAGACGATATATACACCTAATCCAGATGTTTGTAAGAAACTGAAAAGCATTCCAGATTTAGATATACCTGTTGTGCCTGAACCCAACATGTTCTTCCAGCCCACCAGGAAGATACAACTCACGGATAACCTGTACTTGATTAGAGGGGATATGTTCTTTTCCAAGCTGCAGACGCTCACGGTCAGTGTCAACTGCATGGGCGTTATGGGGAAAGGACTTGCGTCAAGAGCGAAATACCAATTTCCTCGTGTGTATGTCTATTATCAGGATTTGTGCCGAGAGAAGAAGCTGCGATTGGGCAGACCATACGTTTACAAGCAGGAGTTATCCTTAGATTATGAACTGGCAGACGAACCCACGACTCTCGAAAACAGTGTTACAGAAACTTGGTTTCTGTTGTTTCCCACGAAAGACAACTGGCGTAACAGGGCAGATATGCGGGGCATTGAAAAAGGGCTGCAATGGCTCTGCTATAACTACAAAGCGGAGGGCATCAAGTCGCTGGCAATGCCGGCGCTAGGGTGTGGGCTCGGTTGGTTGGACTGGAGTTCGGTCGGACCTTTGCTTTGTAGCTATCTTGCAAAGCTTGATATTCAGACATGGGTATATTTGCCAGCGGAAAAAGAAACTCCTGAGGACCAGCTCAAGGCGGAGTTTTTGCTAAGGGGTAAGGACCTCTCGTATTAAAGAGTAGGCAACGGCTTTTGAGACTAACGGAATGATTGCCCCCTATCTGATTAATTTTGATTGCCGATCGTGGTCGGTAGTATACAACGGTAGGTCTGAAAAATTTCTGTTTGGAGGAATACACAGTCGGCTGAGCCAACCGCGAAAGGCCTTACCGGAGACCAGCTGCTCATTGTCGGGTGAGCGGATACCTGATACTCGCCCCCGGATCTTCGTAGAAACAGCAAACCAGCGTCCAGAAATCCAGTTACGAGAGTCGAGTTTTTTGGTGCTTTTTGTTTAACCTGGCCGGACCATATTCCGATATATCATTCAAATTTCCTGGTAACGCTGTTAGGTCTAACTGGGGTGCCAAAATGCGTATCGAGAAAATATCGGACGATATCCTTTTGGTTGTCTTATCCAAAGAGCCACAATTGCGAAATCAACTCGCAGAACTCAACGAAACTATCAGCAAAGCAAGCCCATGCGATCTAATAGTCGATTTATGCCTGGTTGAGATAATCACATCTTCAAGCATCTCTAATCTGATGATACTGCGTGACCTGCTATCTGGGCGTGGTCGCAAACTCGTTCTCTGCAATGTTGCCTTGCCAACCAAAGGCGTTTTCAGAGTTCTCAGTCTGGAGAATCTATTCAACTTTGCTGCTGACAGGTCATCCGCTGTTGCACTAATCCAGAGCACCAGACAGACGGCAAACCAACAAGCATAATCTTAGACTTATCTGGTCAATTGACTAAGTTTGACGTGCCTCTTAAACTTGTGCCGGTGAATCCTTGGATACCAGCAGGTGCGATTTTCGCTTGAGCTTCAGAAATGGGTCTGTGTAATTTACTGGGCAAAAGTTTCGATTGCCAATGTGGCAAACGGCACAATGTTCCGATCCGCAAGTTCATCTACCAAGATGGTGCCATTAGCATGTTGTCCGAGATCATCAGCGACTATAGCGCAGGGCACCGCCCACGGAGCACGGCAATTGTTGCTGATTGCCGGACGTGGCGAGTCTGTGGGGAACAAGTTTATAATTCACTCCGGCAGAATGGATTTGAGACAGACCACGTTATCATACCTGATGGGCCGGACGCCGGACCGGTCTGCGACGACAGAACATGCGCATGGCTGAAGGAGCAAATCCGCGACCGATTGCCGGATGCGGTAGTCGCTGTGGGAAGTGGCGTGATTAACGACTTATGCAAGTGGGCGTCTTTTGAGTTGAACATTCCTTACGTGGTGGTGGCGACAGCGGCATCCATGAACGGATATGCGGCTGCGAACGTTGCCGCCAAAATTGATGGTGTAAAGGTACTGATCGAGGCAAGGCCGCCGATTATAGTGGTTGCCGAGCCGCAGGTGATCCAGAATGCCCCTAAGGAGATGACGGCTGCAGGATTCGGGGACACAATCGCAAAGTATCAGAGTCACGCAGACTGGGTGATGAATAACCTTATTTTTGGAGAGTATTACTGCCAGTATTGCGCTGAGCTTGCCACCGGGTTTGAGAGTCTCTTGCTAAAGCATCCTGATGGCATAAAGAAGGGCCAGAGCGAGGCGATAACAGAGCTTTTCACAGCGCTATTCTGGACTGGCGCGGCGATGACACTTGTCGGCACAAGCGCACCAGCCAGCGGCGGTGAGCATTTGCTTAGCCACGTGCTTGATATGATTGCCGATCTGCGAAAGGAAAAGCATGACCTGCACGGCCGACAGGTCGGATTGGGAGCGATATTCTCGGCAGCACTTTACCAGAGACTGCTCAGAATAGAAACGCCATCATTTGCAGAACTCCCTCAAGACATAGATTCAAAGTTCTGGATGGTTCCAACCGCCGTCAATGTGATAAAGGAGCAATACTTAGCCAAGAGGCCGCAATTAGAAATTATGCGGCAGAAAGTATCACAGCCGCAGATATGGAAGCAGTTAAAGGCAAGATTGAGGCCAGCAACGAAAAGCCCACAGCAGTTGAAAGACCTGCTCTTGCGAGCTGGCGCGGCGAGTTCCATAGCGGAAATAGGCTGTTCGAGGGAGAAAGCAAAAGCCGCCGCGATGCATATGCACGAAATAAGAAAGCGATGTACGGTGATAGATTTAGCGTGGGAGCTGGGCATTCTCCCAGCCGCAGTCGATGAAATTATCGACGAATGGCTTATTGATTGAAAACAACGCACACGAGAATTACAAGAAAGGACAATAGATGACCAAGAAAGGTAATAATTGGCGCGGGTTGCTGCTGGTAGGAATAGCCATTCTTTGTTCGGTCCATGTCAGCCTTGCCCGAGGCGAGTTCCGTGCAGCGGTTGCTATCCGTGATGTGACTCCCGATCCACTTCTGCCTGTTTCAGGTGGCATCGGCCCTTCCAAGCCCGTTACGCAGAGACTCGGCAGGTTGAGTGTGCGAGCGTTGGTCCTGGAAGGCTCTGGCACGCGCATCGCGATTTGCAGCACTGACTTTCTTGGATTTCCCGGCGTACTCTGCGACAAGGTTCGCAAGCAGGTGCCAGGCATCCGGCCGCAGAATATTCTTATCGGTGCCACGCATAATCATAGCGGCCCGGATTGCTACGGCTTCCCGGATCAGAACGGCAAGACCGCCGCCGACATCAAATATCTGGAATCGGTTTGCGCCAGATTAGCTGACGCCATAAACGAAGCTGTCACCAGGTTACAGCCTGCCGCCATCAAGATTGCAACCGGCAAGGCGCAGGGCAAAATAGCGTATAATTATTATGCAGAAAAGTTATACGACCCCCGCTGCTATGTAGTACAGATAGTTGATGCGAAGAATAAACCTGTCGCCACTCTGGTCAATTATGCCTGCCACCCTGAAGTCATCGGGCCTGACTAGGGCATTTTGTCGCCCGACTTCGTGGGCCCTCTCTACGACCGTATTGAGCAGCGAGGCGGCGGCATCGGCATCTTCATAAACGGTGCCCTTGGCGGTATGGTGACGGCTGACTGTAGAGGCCCGGATGGTAAAGACATGAGGACCTGGGACGAGTGTATCCGCATCGGCTGGCTTCTGGCAGACGAGGCCCTCCGTATCGTTGCCGATGCACCCATCCAGAAGAATCCCGCCCTATTCTGCGGCAATACAACAATTGAGTTCCCTGTCGAAAACGAGGTCATCCGCTCCATAATCAAGCTATCCCCGTTGGGTTTCGAACTGAACGAAAAAGGCGTGATAGCCACACAAGTGAACGTGGTGAATCTTGGAAACGCTCAGATTCTCACCATTCCCGGCGAAGCCCTGCCTAACATGGGCTACTACCTCAAGCGCAAGATGCACGGCCAGCACAATTTGCTTTTTGGTCTTACCAACGATGCGTTTGGTTATATTTTAACCAAGGTCGACTGGAATAGTTTCGACCGTTACGACTACATAACCAGAACCTGCCTGGGCGAAATGACGGGCGAAATCTTTATCGAGCAGGCACTTCGATTTGTCAACAATTGCCCTCGTCCTACGCACCGCCAGTGATACAGTTGATGAATATATACCTTGCCTATACCCAAAAACTTTACCATTCAGCATTAACGTGTAATCGATTAGGTCTTATCTTCCTTCATGGAAAAGTGGTCGGCAGAGATGGCCTCTGCTATTCTGTCCAGAGGCAGCCCGCCGCCGCTTTCGGCTAACGGACCTCCTTCTCTGGTAATTCCGGCAAACCATCTCGGGCCTTATCCTTGCGGCATACACCGCTGGGACCAATCCTTGTCGGTAACCAAGTATGGCGGGCCCTACGTCAGGGTTATCTCTTCGACCCTGCCGACCTGAAAGGAACGTCTTGCCAGATTACCCGTGGTTACCGCCACGGAGCAAAGAACGTTTAGTCAAAATGTTGCTTAACATCTTGACCTCCTTTCTCCAGAGTACCAATCTCCGGTTACTTGAATTATATGTTCATAGACTATCATATGCAACCAAAAAAGTAGATTTTAACCACATTTAGAGGAAAACGGGCCCCCTACCCCTACGCAATGAAAGGAAAAACGCATACTACAAAATATCGGGGGCAACAAACCTCTGACCAATAAGTTGACATTCTATTTCTGGTAGACTAAACTGTTAATTAAAAGTATTCTCGCCGGTTTATTCAAATAAAGGAGGCGAATAGATGTCAGAACTCGTAGCAGACTGTCCACGCTGTGGGTCAAAAAAGATGACATTCGACCTTACGCAAGAGCACTTTACTCATGTTGAGTATAACTGGCAGTATTGGTTTGAAGCATTTTGCATCTGTAGACGTTGCAAGAGGGCAACAATATTCGTTCTCAGCCAGAATACGGGTGCTTCCCAAAAAATTGTTCATGAGAATGGCCTCTTAAAGCTCCCCGGTGCCGTTAACAGATACATGGATATTGAGGGCTATATTAGCCTAAAAGATATGGCGACCATTCAACCTCCTGAATATTTACCTAAAGATATCGAAGCAGCTTTCAAGGAAGGAGCAGGTTGCATATCCATAGGGTGCTATAATGCGGCAGGAACTATGTTTCGTCTATGCATTGACCTAGCGACCCGACCGAGACTCCCGGAAGGTGATGTGGCCGGACTAAATGCAAAAACCCGGCGCGATCTTGGACTTAGGCTGCCATGGTTATTTGATAATGGTTTGCTCCCGAATGATTTACGGGAACTTTCATCTTGTGTAAAAGAATATGGCGGTGATGCGGCTCATGTTGGGAGTGTAACCAAGGATGATGCTGAAGACCTTATTGATTTCGCCATTTCAATCCTTGAACGTCTTTACACAGAGCCAGAGCGATTACGAATAGCAAAGGAGAGGAGGGATTCACGACGAGGTAAAAAGACTTAGTCGCATTCTGATACTTTTTTTCAAGGTCAGAGATATGTTTGTTTACGACTGTGAAAGCATTAGCCAAATTTGTCCTTCTGTGTGAGATAAGGAGTCGTTAAACTGGTGGGGAAAAACAAATACGGTGGAAAGGACATAAAATGTCAGTGTTTATAGATGGCCAAAAAGCAAAACGTGCAAGTCCAGCAGCCTTGAAGGAAATGGAAATCCACGAAACGATCGACCTTGGTCGTGTTCACATCTTGAGGGTATGGGGTGGCTGGATCTATTACAGCTTTGAGAATGCTAAAGTAGTCTCGGCAGTTTTTGTGCCTCAAACAGGCTCACAACAATAAGGATAGTGCTGACAAGCCTATCTGAGAGAATCAAGAGTGCGTTAAGTGAACAAAAAACCTAAAATCAGCAGTCTCAGCGCTTCTGAAGTTCAATCAGGAGAATATATAATAACCTCGCACGTTTCTTGCCTGCCGCTCATGGCTTGTCGTGTGTGAAGGCTGTGCCCTCACAAATATTATTCCTCCGCCTCAAAAAAGCAAAAAGGGTTTATTGGAACCATAGGGTTAGCGGAGTAACGTTACCCACAATTCATTTGACAGGGGCTGTCTTTATTGATATTATATTAGTGTTGTGAGTGCACGCAAAGCGGCTTTCGCTACGAAGCCCCCCACTGCTATCTCTGATCGAGAGAGGAGGGCGCATCATGGCACTTCACAAGATGGAGACAGGGTGATAGCAACCCCCGCTGCCTGCTTCCGCAGGCACGAGTTTACCCCCGCGAAAGCGGGGGCGGGGTGACGTCATTCCCGCACAGGCGGGAATTGTTATCAATCGCCTATGTCTCCTTTTTTCTGCGCTGGCTAAGGTTGCTCATTGATCGCTCCATTGCAGCCGGACGCCTGCATGTCGCAGCCTTTCGAGCGTATTAGGATAAGGACTTACCACTTCCTCTTCCAGGCTTCTCACCAGTGCCGGATGAATGGATGCCAGCCGCTCAATCAGCGCTTTGCGTTCCTCTTTGGTGACCAGTCGAGCATCGTCCGACGCCAAAGTCCGGCTGTGGACGACGGCGTCTGCCGTCATGGCCGCAACGTGAAAACTTGCTCCTGCCTCTAAAAGATTCACGATGCCTCGGAAGGGCAGTTCAAAGCTTTCGGGCTTAGCTCCGGTCTTTCTGGTGAACGCCTCAGGCGTGCCGGCTTTCAGTGCGACCCGCGTGTGCACTTTCTTAAAACGAGCGATCTGCCGGGCATAATCAGGGTCAGCACCAAGCAAAATGCCGTTTGTCTCCAAAATGAAGAGGCGAAATTCTGAGTTTTCCACTTTCTGTAATAGGCCCAGAAGATGCGCCTTGCCCAAGGTCGGCTCGGCTCCGGATATTCGGAGCTGATCGACCCGAGCCTTGTGCGCGATGTGCCTGAGTTGGTAGAAAGCCTCGTGCGGGGATCTGAAGTAGCCGTGGCTTTCGGGAAAGTCTCTGCTCCAATCAACCCAGCAGAAAATACATCGCAAACAACACCCGCAGGTGTATCCTGTTGCGATCCCTCCGTACACGCCTGGGCAGGAGAATTTCGTGTATTTGCGGCGGTCGCCGCGACAGACTATTTCCTCCGTCCGTCTGGCAAGGGCCACTGGATCAAACGGAGTGAACCCTGGCCTTAGGTATCTCGGATAATCGCCGTTAGGCTTAGGCATTGAAAAAATCAAAAGGCAAAATGTAAAATTAAGGATGTCGTTGCCGCGCCCTGCTCTGCGAAGCCCGCTACGCAGGGCGAAGAAGAGGCGCGGCAAGCCCACAATTTTAATTTTTGATGTTTGCTTTCTCGCTGGATTTAGCCAGGCATGTGAGGCTTTCGATCTTACTTTACAGCCGTGTACCACCATCGAGGAACATTGTCACCGGTAGTTTCTTCGAGCGGCGATACATGCCAATCTAACCAAAGGATGTTCGCTCTTCCACCGGTTCTGAAAGGTTCGTTGGCTCTCATATTATGTCTAAAAATGCCCGGATAGAATCTTGCCCGGCTCCCGCCTTGGCGATAGTGCGTCAGATTCATAGTGCCAGGGCCATCATTATGAAACATGTCCCGGCTGTCTTGTTCCATCCGTGGTTCGGCATGATCGTGAGCTATAATAAACTTTGAGTGGTCCCGAATGTCAGTGGTCTTTTTGGGCTTGACCTGTCCAGTCTTCACATCCCGGCAAACGTATCCATTCAGGCCAAACGCAGCCGTTTGAATCAATATCGGATCAACAGGATATATTAACTCAGCAACTTTCCTGAAGCTGGGACAGCCGAAGACTTTAGTGTCTCTTATATAATCTTTGTAGGCAACACCCCAATAAGCGTCTGAATCATTTGTACTTCTAAAATTGCCTGCAGAGTCGTACCAGAAGAACCTATTGGTCGCGTTGGTATTAGCAAATACATAGTCGTTGTCTTGTAAGTAGAGCTGCATACCCAGTCCGACACCGCGTAAATTGGATCTACATACCGTTTCCCGTGCGGTTTCTTTGGCCTTTCTCAGAGCAGGAACGATGATGGCCACCAATATGGCAATGATAGCGATAACCACCAATAATTCTATTAGGGTGAAGGCCTTGGCCGTGTCTCTAATGCGCCTCGCTTGGTAATTACTCATTTCTTCGCCTCCCACAGATTTGTCCAGCACATCCAGCTAAGATAATAATTCTCCCGACGGTCGTGGCTCAATATCCCACAATCTGACTGTACTATGCACGCCACGTTGTTTCTATGTTACTAAACACTTTTGTAAAATGCAACTGTGCGAGTACAACTTTTTCATATTTTATCACTACGGTCGGCTGGAATCGGCTTTTTGAGGAAATTTCGCTTTAGCGGGGCCTTATCTGCGGCAATGGTTCTAAAGCAAGCCCTTAAATTTGTCGATTTTTTATTGTAGCGCAAAATCTTTGGGAGAATCAATAATGGACCAAACCGAGGAGCGCAGAAGAGAGCAAAGATTACGTTACCAGTGGCCCGTCTGGTTTGCCGAAGACTTTACCAAAACAGTTTCGCAGGGCTTGATGGTGGACGTTTCCAGCGGCGGTATGGCTTTTACATGCAATGCTGACCAGAGCTGCCCCCCCTGCCACAAGTGGCAGGGCTAATTAGCCCCCGACCTTGGTCGGGGGGCATCACTCGCACCGGACGGGTCTGCCGGGTCGAAAAAGTAAATCGTTTCATCCGCCGTGTCGCAGTTCAATTTGACGAGCCGCTCACCGCTTCTGCGGTGACAAGTTTACCCCCGCGAAAGCGGGGGCTAAAACCCTGTGAGCAGGCCAGCATTGATCTGATGCGCCCAGCACTAATTTCCCCACACGCTCGGGGGCCATTAGCGCCAGACCGGAAATTAGTGCTGGGGCAGAGTTGGGCGTTGGCGCTGCTGCGCTAAAAAGTGGTTGACCAAGCAATAATTCGTTAGAGAATCTATGATCTGTATTGATTTTTTTCGCTGGCAAGTTAATATGCATCTACGGAGCAATCTGAGACAGAAGTAGTTTTTCGAAAGGTGCAAAAATGTGTAACACATGCGGATGCCGAGCAGGCAAAAAGACAACTAAATCAACAAAAGCCAAGACAAGCACAAAAAGTAAGGCCAAACCGAAGAAGGGATAACGCCCTCGGCTTATAGCTGGTCGGTATATTCTGACAACTATTGCGCGATCTTGTAGATGTGTACGCCGAGCGGGCTAAAGTCATCCGCAAACTCACCACTTGCAGCCGTGAGTGTGCGGGCCTCGTCCACAACCTCAATTGGTGTACCGGCTTTGAGTCCCTCTACCTCAATGATAGCTCGCCCGGCATGCTGTCGCGAATTGTAATTGACCGCAAAAAGATAAATGTCATCATCGAACTTTCTGACCATGATGTCACCATTGAGCTGATCTTCAAAGGTGGCGCTTACCTTGACCTTAGCTGGCGCAGCCAGGATAACTGGTGCCAGGCGGCTGATTTGCTCGTTGATGTTTTTCATCGCCTGGACGTTTTCTGGCGGTACGCCAAACTGCCTGTATGCCGGTTTCCAGATGTGGGTGAAGTATCCGATTGCAGTTGCACCGCGGCAGATGGCCATCCAGACCTCGCCCCGAATGTGAGTCGGTGTCACAGGTTTTTGCCCTTCCAGCGGGCCGGTCCATTGGCTGCCCCGGCAAGTCTCAATCCAGGCGTACACGGGTCTATTCCCTGCCAGCTCGCAAAGTGCCGCGGTGCCATCGTGGACAAGATGAAGCCATTCCGGCTTGTTCCAGCCGTAGATAGGATATATATCATATCCGATGACATCGGTTGCCTCGACATATTGTGGGTAAAGGCTCTGGCGCTCTTTCTCGGACCACTTTTCAAAGAACGGCAGAAAATAGCCAGTAAGAGTCATAAAAACTGGCCGAGATGAATCCGCTGCTTTTATCCTACGGTATTGCTGGAGCGTCTCATCAGGCCATTTCCGAGGAATTTGCTGTGCCGGACAGAGCAATACATTATTTCCATCTTTATCGATCCCCTCAATTTCGCCGATTGAACCCCAGACCTGCTCACCCGGATAGGTCGAATGGACTTTGCAGCAAAGCTCTTTGAACCGCGCTGGCTTGGAAAGGCTGATCTGTTGCTGGCCTTTTTTGTTTTCAAGTTTTGTGCGCACAATCTCCGTGCCATCGGTTATGAAGGAGACATCTTTAGCCACCGACAGGCCTTCAGAGATGGTCAGCCAGATAGCCAATCTGTGCACCTCGACAGGCTGGTTTAGTGTTAGCGTAAACTCCGCCCCCTCCAATGGGTCAAGGACAGACCAGCTATGGGTAACGCCGTCAAAAATCTTCCACAGCGGCGTCTTTTTGTTGAGCCGCAGGCCCTTGCCAGGCACGATATTAGCGTCACTTCTTAAAGATGGCAAATCAGGCTCATCATCATGGATGTACGCCAATAGCGCTGGATTTCCTTTTAATCGTTCGTCAAACGGCATCACACCATAGAAGCCCGCTTTTTTGACCAGATCCATATATTCGATCACATCTTTTGTCCGGCCTGAGCCAGGCCAGTATCCTGCAACCGTGTTGATTCCAGCCGCACGAGCCGATGGAAAATTTGCCGGGTCCTGTAGCCAGACCATTATAGGAAAGAACACCTTCTCGTTGACCACAATGGCTCGATTTGCGTTTATGCTGACGGTCTGGATGGGTTTGAGCTCCGCACCGGCCAAAATGCCCATCAATGTGACCAGGAATACGTAGATGGTTGCTAAGTTCGTGTTCATGCTTTATAAAGTGTAATCCATTTTCATAAATTAAACATATAGATTGCGCGGATTTTCCACCTTTCTTTGGAAAATTATAGAGCTTAATGAACCAGCGAGCTATACTATTGCAGGTAAATATTTGTAAGTTGAATCTGCCGCTTCGTAGACGTTGAGTAGCAATGAAACAGGAGGATAACGTATGGCTTTGAACAAAGAAATAGCGCGACGCGCTTTTCTTAAAACGGCGGCAATTGCCGCTGCAGGTGCGAAAGCGCTTTTTGAGGATAAGCCGGCTACCGCTCAAGACAAGGGTGAGCGGCCGCCGCAAAACGCTGACGTCACAGTGCTCAACCCGCAGAATCGTGTGCCGGTCAGCCTTATCATTGATGATTCGACTTGCCTAGTAAACCTGGCGCACTTTTGTATCCCACAATTTGCTGAAGTATTTCCGGATAATTATAAGCAAGACTGGAAGAAACTGCCCCGCGAGATACCGGATGCCTTTGTCCGCAAGTTCGGGCAGTGGTGCCGCGAGCATAATGTAAAAGGCAAATACAGCATCGTCCCGTATCCTGCTTTGGTGGGCTGGCTGGACCGTGACCTGCCAGGCTGGTCCAAAAAAGAATTGGAGGACAGCATCAAGTTGGTGCGCGAATTTATGATGCCCCACTGGGACATTCATCCTGAGATGGTTACCCATACCTGGGTCATTGATACAAAGACTGGCCGCCCTTATCCTGAGAGAAGTGAGCGATTCATGGAAAACTGGGGGTGGTCCGTAGGCAAATCTGTCGACGAACTGGCCGATTATATGAGCTACGCCTTGTGGATACTGAAAAATGTTGGGCTGCAGTGCGAAGGTATTACCACACCGGGCGGTTTCGGTAACCGTGTAATGCCGCAACTATCGCAGGCTACTCTCCAGTCATGCCGTGACGTGTTTGGCGCGGAAATCCCTCATTATTTTCGAGATACTTTCACAGACCAGCGCAGCGTGGCACCTCGCGTCGAGTACGCCTCCGGCCTTTCAGGGCCGGATCCAAAGTGTGTGGTATCCATAATCGGCTGCACGGGTGACTGGTTTGGCGGCTGGGATGGACTAACGCCCGGCTCTGCAGATAAATGTATTACCGAGGACCTTAAAGGCGGCCGGCTGCCGCAAGTCATCGGCAAGGGTGAGCCGGCAATCATCGTCTGCCATTGGCCAGGCATTTATTTCAACCGCGAGGAGCTGGGCTTCAAAATCTTCCAGGAAGTTGTCAAACGCCTTCACGCCCGATACGATAATTTAATCTGGATGAAACTAAGCGAAATTGCCCGTTATTGGGCCGCCAAGGAGCTGACAGAGATCGCCAGGCAGCGCTCCGGCGTGACATTCAACGCTCCATTTGCCACAACGCGGTTTACCGTACGTGCAAAGGCCAACTCACCGACCGTACCGAAGCTGACCGTCGGTGGACGCCCTGTCGAGTTGCGACCGGTCAAAACGCTGCTGCAACTGGAAACCGGTACTTGGCACGCTGACGGGCAGAACGTAACGGTTTGCTTTGACTTGCCGAAGGGAAGGTCCTATTTGCAGCTATAGCTGTCATCCTATCGCCTACAGCGTGTATGCTCGTTTGACCTCCTCGGCTATAATTCTCAATCCTCGTGCGACAATATCTTTATCTTGAGAGTAATTTATCCGGATACATTCGTATTTATGCTGCCAGTGCTCCTTAAGACCCGGGAAAAAATAATGGCCGGGGACGACCAGAACGCCCCTTTTCTTGAGTCTTTCGTAAAGTTCGGCGTCAGTAATTGGCAATCCTGGCAGCCAGAGCCAAAGGAAAAATGTTCCTTCAGGCTTATGAATGTGGAAGTCCAGCCCGTTCAGTTCCTGGCAAAGTAGCTCAACAGCCTCTATTGCCCTTGTCTGATAGAAAGGCTTGATGACGTCTTGACTCAGACGGAGTATTCTGCCGCTGCGCACAAGGTCTGTCGCGATAGCTGCGCCCAGGCCACCCGGAGCAAGGCTTATCACCGCGTTTACCTGTGAGATCATGCCGATGATTTCTTGGCTGGCGATGACAATTCCTGTACGCGTGGCTGGCAAGCCGACTTTAGAGAGGCTCATACATACAATTGTATTCTCATCCCAGACAGGTTTAGCCTCGGTAAAGATAATATTTGGAAATGGCGTGCCATAAGCATTATCAATAATGAAAGGAATTTTGTTTGAATGGGCAAGTTCGCTAAGCTTTTGAATCTCAGAATCTGTCAGGACATTGCCCGTGGGGTTCGTGGGCCGGGACACACAAATCGCGCCAATTTCGTCGGTGACATTAATTTTGTCAAAGTCAACATGATATTTGAATATATGGCTGCTGATATGCTCGATCTGGGGTTTGTATGCCAGGAACAGGTTGTCGGCTAAACCCACGTCGCAGTAGCCAATGTACTCGGGAGTGAGCGGCAGCAGGATTTTTTTGTTCGCCTGGCTCTGGAAGGCCCCGGCAAAAATGTTGAAGAGAATGAAAAAAGCCGACTGGCTGCCGTTGGTTAAAGCGATGTTTTTCGGTCGTATGTCCCAGCGTAACTCCCGGCGAAGCAGTGTGCACATCGCCTCAATAAATTCTTTATTGCCCTGGGGCGGGTCATAGTTGCCGATAGCTCGCTCAAATTCTTTCTCGCTCTTAAGAAGTCTTAAGATGCTCTCTCGAAAATGCTTCTGAACATCGGGAATATGGGCAGGATTCCCGCCGCCAAGCATCAGGACATCTCGGCTTTCCGCAAGAGCATTGCCCAGATCATCCATTAGTTGACTGATGCCGGATTGTACCGCGAGCTTCTTGCCAAAATCTGATACTTTCACCATTTTTCAGCTTCGGCGGTCGTTTCAACTCCAATAGCGTTGTCTAAGTTTCCTTAACGGTGAGATATCATATCAAAAATGAGTCAAACCGTCCTAAGAATATGTTTCTTTTTTGGCCAATAAGCGTAAAATCTACAAGCGTTCAAAAGATGGATAAAGAAACTCCAGCAGGCAGCTAATTATGATAGTTTTACTGACGGATTTTGGGCAAAGCGAGTATGTAGGGGTGATGAAAGGTGTAATATACAGCGTCGATCAGCAAGCTCAGATAGTAGATTTATGCAACAGCATTTCGAGCCAAAATATCATCGAGGCCTCGTGGACCCTGAAGAATAGCTACAAGTACTTCCCCAAAGGTTCGGTCTTCTGCTGTGTGGTTGACCCCGGCGTGGGCAGCGAAAGAAAAGCGTTGGCGGTTAAGACAGAGCGGTATTATTTTGTTGCCCCGGATAATGGTCTGCTCTGGGAAACGCTTAAAGAGCAGGAAGTAATTGACGTTAGAGAAATTCCGATTCCAAGCGATGCCAGTCGCACCTTTCATGGTAGAGACGTGTTTGCCGCCGCGGCTGCAAAGATTGGCCTGGGCAAGTTTGATCAGGTGGGCGAAAGAGTTGCCCAGATTGAGAGATTGGAGCTTTATCAGGATAGTCGTAAGGGGCTGGTAGTCAGAATCGATAGCTTTGGAAACATCATAACAAACATACTAAAGCAGGGTGGTGGCCCTTATAGTGTTAAAATCAGAGAGAAAATATACCAAATGAACTATCGTGAAAATTATTCTGCGGCAAAACAGGGGGAATTATTTTTGATTGAAGGCTCGAATCGTACATTAGAGATTAGCTTAAAAAATGGCAGTGCCAACAAAAAATTAAAACTGGAATCAGGACAAATCTTGGAAATATTGTAAGGTTTGCAGAGGACTTATCCATGTCTCACAAGAACAACATTAGTCGTCGCTGTTTTCTGGCAAAGACTACCAGGACTGTTTCAGGTCTGGTAGCATTCCCGTACGTTGTTCCATCATCCGCTCTGGGCAAAGCCGGTAGTATCGCTCCAAGTAATCGCATTGTAATGGGCTTCATCGGCGTGGGGGGCCAGGGCACACAAGGTCTGGCTGGTGGTATCTGGGCGCCGGAAGGTGGCTTCATTGGCAGGTCTGAAGTTCAGGCCGTAGCTGTCTGTGATGTCGATGCCCGGAACAAAAATCGTGCCCGTGACATCGTGAATCAAAAGTACGGCAACAGCGACTGCGCTACATACGGTGACTTTCGCGAGCTTTTAGCCAGACAAGACATTGATGCCGTACTTATTGCTACCGGTGAGCGATGGCATCCGCTCATTTCCATCGCGGCGGCTAAGGCGGGCAAAGACATTTATTGTGAAAAGCCTCTCTCGGTTACAATTGAGGAGGCAAAGGCTATACGCGAAGCTGTGCAGTGCTACGGTGTGATATTCCAGATGGGCACTCAGCAGCGGTCGAGCTGGAGCTTTCGCTTTGCCTGCGAATTGGTTCGCAATGGCTATATCGGGCAGGTAAAAACCGTGACGGTTGGTGTCGGCGGGCCGGTAACATTTAAGATATGCGACCTGCCTGCTGAGCCGGTCCCGGATTATCTCGATTATGATATGTGGCTCGGGCCAATACCGTGGAGGCCGTACAATGTAGGATTTGTCAGAGGATGGATGGCATATCGCGATTGCTCAGGCGGTGAAATGACTAACTGGGGTGCGCATCATTTCGATACCGCTCAGTGGGGGCTAGGAACCGATGATAGCGGGCC
>Ga0315312_1000832_pt1 | contig 29524 bp, 20 predicted proteins | sample TDP7_MG_FD_203629 | JGI IMG/M metagenome (GOLD analysis project Ga0315312, IMG submission 203629) | Freshwater sediment microbial communities from Lake Towuti, South Sulawesi, Indonesia - TDP7 | ecosystem: Environmental > Aquatic > Freshwater > Lake > Sediment | place: Indonesia: South Sulawesi... | reverse complement strand
CAGGGTCTTTCAGTTCTCAAGAAGTGTCGTGGAGGAGAGCCAAAGCTAATCGCGGTTGGGCCGCGTGACGACGAAGAGCTGCAGCCTTATTACAGACCCCTGTGGCGTTCAAAAGAGAGATAATCGCATTTCTCACAGCGGCCAGTATTTGCGGGGCAGCACCACTGCGAACCCGGCAAAGGTCTTCTCCAAACGTCACATCCCGGACGTGGAATAGACTATTTTCAATCCCCCAATGCCCCCGACACAGGGCCAGTAATCTTTCAGCGTCGGCCAACTGCCTCGGCAGGCTTGTAATCCCATACGCAACCTCAGTGCTGCTGCGACCATGAACCGTCCGTTGACGTTCCAAGCGAAAGGCTTGTTGCAATCCCGGCCAGCCACTGTAGCCTTGTAGGACCGTCGTACTAACCAGGGTACGCCGTTCGATTCGACCATGACCCTTATTGAAGCTACTGGCACGCTGCTGTTCTTGCTGAGTAATTCGAGCCTGCTGAGGGGGAAAGCGACCGGTCTTCCAAGGCCGTAACGACCTGCTCCTTGAGCTGTGGCTGGTTGTCTTTCACAGGCCAAATGTAGTGCCCACCTTTGCCTAACACCTTGCCAGACAAATCCTTCTGGCAAAACATTGCATCCCCGGTCACAACTGTATCCTTCAGGGGTAAGATGTCCAAAAGTTGCAACGCCGCCTTGTGTTCATTGGTGTATCCTGCAACCGCAAGCTGTGCCAACGCAGCCTTGGCCTGATGGGCATAAGCCGCCAGAAGGTGAACTGCTGGCAACTGATGCCCCTGAGTTCCTCGCAGGCTCTTGCCATCGATGGCGACCGCTTTGTAGCCATTGTTCTGTCGGCCCCGTAGCCAAGATCCAATTGCACGCTCGAAGTGTTCTGGGTTCAAATGCTTAAACAGATAATGCAAGGCTGTGCAACATGGTGTTTTGCCTTTGGTGAAGCCCAAGGCTTTGGCAAACTCAGGGCCGTAGTCCCGTCCAAACTGGGCGATGGCATATAGGCTTCTGGCCCCTGAGAGCATGGCCACCGAAGTAAGGGTTAGTATAGCCTGTAAAGGGTAGCGTCGTCCTGATGGGCTTCGTGGATCAGGAACCTGCCCGAATGCTTCCCACAATGTCCGTTTTGCCGTCATAGTATGGTTCTCCATAACGACCATTACTACTTATCGGCAAAACCTCACCAAGAACTGAAAGACCCTGTAGATAACGTCACTGCTATTGACAATACCATAACCATTAACTCTGATGTAGCGATTTGGGAGTTTCCGAGTGACCTCGACACCGATCTTAGGGCGGCGACACTGCTTCTAACTGCCAATGATGGGATACAGCAATGGCCAACCCGTGGTGCTATTGAGACTGACGTAGCGAGCCTGGAGGCTCACTCTACTACCTCCGGCAATATAGCGATAGATGAGATAGATGATATTACCGTGCAGAAGTTGGAGGCTCCCAGTGGTGCCGTAGATGTCAGGGCGAATGGCAATATCACAGTTGCTGTTGGCAGTGATGTCAAATCAAGGGATAGTATGATACTTCACTCTGGTATTGATGGTGCTGGCGATCTGACCTTTGATCCTGGAGCTACGCTTGATGGTCTGACGATCGTGTTGTGGGCAGGTGATGGGTTTGCTGGCAGAGGTACTGCCGCGAAGATTGATTCTTCAAATATAGGGGTTGCGGCTGGTAATACATCTTTCACGACTCAGCAGGATGCTCCGATTACAGATACGCCTGCACATGCGCAGTTTTATGAGCACGATGTTACCCGGATCGACCTGCAACTGCGGTCGGACGATGGCTCAATAAGCTCCACAACCGCACATAACTGGAAATCAATAACAGCAACGGCCCATAGCGGCATTACGCTGGAAGGGTCTGGTAATATCTCCACAAAAGAGGCCAAGACAACAACTGGTAACATTTCCATATATTCGACATATTCGACGAGTGGCGACTTGACTGTTGATGGCGAGGTCTCCGCAGGCGGTGGCGGTGTGGGGCTTATCGCAGATGCCGGCAAGATATATACACGCAGAGCGGGTGCTCGCGCTGACACGCTTGATGTGGCCATAACCGGATTCTCTGACAATACTGGTGGTGACACTACTGGTGTTGATCTGCCTTATGGTGGTGGGAAAGCAGCAATTGTTATCAAGAGTCGTGACAACTTGACGTTAGGTGCGAACTGCAATCTGGTGGCTAACGGAGTGTATGATGCTACGCGCGTTGACGACCGTCCGGGCGTTAGATTCAAAAGTACCGGTGAGGGTTCCGGTAGTCCGATTGACGCTGCAATTTATGTAGGTAGTTCCGGTTCCGGTTTCCCCGGTTTCAGAGGCGACTCGCAAGGGGGTAATGTGACTGTCGAGTGTCCTGTTTCGATTGGCAGCGGCGGCACCATGGTTATAGATGCACAGAATAAAGTCGATCCTTTCGGCGAACGCTTTACCACCTCTTGGAAGAAGTCTTGGGAGGTCAACGGTGGCACAAACAGACTGGAGGTCGTCTCACGAAGAACACAAACGTTGGATCAGGCTGCAGAGTATGGAACCTTGCCGCACGCCAAGGAAGCGCGTCAAGGAAAGTATTTACTTTGGTTTAAAAAACTTCTACCAAGCTACGTACTACGAGGCAAAAAAGTAGCAGAAGTCCTTACCAACGTGGGGTCTGCTCCGGCGGACTCTGGTCGAGAGGAACAGCGGCAGAGGCGCGAGCGTTTTGAAGAGGAAGTCCCTGTACCAGAGCCACCGCTGGATCTCCGCGACCGTCACGGCAATCGCGTAAGAGAGATTGAGCAAGGTATGCCTTTGCAGAATGGGTATACAATCGAGACCCCCGAGTATATACGAGCCTTCATTGACTTCCCTGACGGTTCAAGGGTCATCATGGAACCGAACACCGATGTCACCATTGAGAGTCGGAGCATATTCCTATCCTCTGGAAGCATATGGTTTTGGAGGATTAGTGAGACCGGCGCAGACAGATTTGAGGTCAGAACCACGTATGTGACTGCCAGTGTGACGGGGTCTTGGTGGGCTCTGCCCCCGTGCTTTCTGCGAAAGCAGATACGGGGGCGCGGGGAACATAGTATCGAGAGTTTTCTGAAACGCGTTAAACTGGAATCAAATAGGAACCTTTGGGACCCAGTTGCCGTCGATCCGGGACAGTTGGCACTCTTCTATGGCAACGATGCACCCCAAGTGCGTGATGTCGCGTTGTCCGAACGGACTCAGCGTCTCGAAGCTGCACTCCGCAGGCTACAGGCCCACATGAGAAAATCCAGAATGCTGACTTTCATGGTTGCCATAACTTACCTCAGGCCTGATAATTGTAGGGCGCAGACTTCTGTTCTCGGGCGTTCACTGTTGTTGTCTCATAGTATGCTAAGGGGCTTTTGCGGTGAGAAATGCCGATGAACGACACAGGCGAGAAAAACGATAATCAGCCGCTCGACGAGGAATCCATTCCCACCTCGAGCTCTGGACCTGGGATGGTGGGCATTGGTGAGCAGATTGGCCGCTATAAGCTACTGAGAATCCTGGGCGAGGGTGGTTTTGGGATTGTCTATCTGGCGGAGCAGCAAAGGCCGATGAAACGCCAGGTTGCGCTGAAGATCATCAAGCCAGGCATGGATTCTGCGCAGGTCATCAGACGCTTCGAGGCCGAACGTCAGGCTCTGGCTCTCTTGGATCATCCCAATGTCGCCCACGTGTATGATGCCGGCACGACGAAGTTCGGCCGACCGTACTTCGTGATGGAGTACGTTAAGGGTGTACCCATTACAGAGCACTGCGACCGCCAGAGGCTCACCATCGAGGAGCGTCTAAAGCTGTTTGTGCAGGTCTGTGAGGCCATCCAGCACGCCCACCAAAAGGGAATCATCCACCGCGATATCAAGCCTTCGAATATACAGGTATGCATTCAAGGCGAGCAGGCTGTTCCCAAGGTGATTGATTTTGGAGTTGCCAAGGCCCTCAGTCAGCCGTTGACAGAGCGAACGCTGGTGACCGAGCAGGGACAACTCATCGGCACGCCGGAGTACATCAGTCCCGAGCAGGCGGAGATGACGAACCAGGACATAGACACCCGCTCGGACATCTATTCGCTGGGTGTGGTGCTTTATGAGCTGTTGACGGGAACCTTGCCTTTTGAGTCTCAGGCGTTAAGGCGAGGCAGTCTTGAGCAGATGCGTCAGATCATCCGCGAGACTGAGCCTAAGACTCCAAGCACTCGGGTCAGCAGTCTGGACGCCGAGACGTCGACAAGAGTGGCCAAAAGTTGTCAAAGCGATGTGGCCACGCTTCGACGTAGACTCCGTGGCGATCTGGACTGGATCACGCTCAAGGCGATGGAGAAGGACCGGATGCGTCGTTATCAAACGGCGCATGCCCTGGCGGAGGACATTGAGCGGCACTTGAACAATGAACCCGTATTGGCCGGGCGGCCTGGCACACTGTATCGGTTCCAGAAACTGGTGCGGCGGAACCAGGGGGTCTTTGCCGCCGTGGCAGTCGTGGCAGTAGTACTTGTGCTTGGAGCGTTTATCAGTACTTGGCAGGCAGTTCTCGCAAAGCGTGCGCAGCGAACGGCCACAGAGAAGTCCATAATTGCAGAGACACAGCGTCAGCGCGCCGAGGCCGGTGAACGGCTCGCCCGCATCCATCTCTACGCCGCTGACATGGTCCTCGCGCAGCAAGCCTTGGATCAAGCCAACCTTGGCCGCGTCACCGAGTTGTTGGACAAGTACCGCCCGACCAACCTGAACCTGTCGACTCCCGATGCTCAGTCCTCCGCGAGCCTGCGCGGCTGGGAGTGGCGCTACCTCTGGAGCCACAGTCGTAGCGATGAGCTATACACTCTGGGGTCTCACAGCCTAACTATCAACTTCGTCGCCTTCTCAGAGGACGGGAGTCTTCTGGCCACATCAAGCCAGGACAGCTTCGTGAAGATTTGGGATATGGCGGCGCGGCGTGAACTCGCAGGCGTGCGTTTCCCGGACCAAATATTTGATCTCTGCTTCGTCCCGAGGAGCCGAACTGTTGCGCTTGCCGTTGGCAAAGAGGTTTGCTTTCTGGATGGCCCCCGTGGGCAGAAGACCGGTGTGATTCCTTCTGAAGCCTACGTAGGGTCGGTGGCATATTCGCGGGACGGAAGCCGGCTGGCCATTTATCCCCTTGATCAGGGCAACACGCTCCGTGTGCTCGATGCCCGCAGCCAGGAGGAACAGTGGCGGGTAAACCTGCCGTGCGGATGGCGGGTGGCCTTCTCCCCGGACGGCGCTCTGTTGGCGGCCGCATCGAACGATGGCAAGGTGCTTTTGCTCGACGCGGTGACCGGACAACAGTTGGCCTCCCTGCCCGGATTCCGACTGAGTTGGCTTGGCTCCCTGGTGTTCTCTCCGGACGGCACCTTGTTGGCTTGCGCATCCGGCAGTGGCGGCAACCCCAAGCTGCGCATATGGGAGGTCAGGACGCGCCGGGAACTCCCCGCTCTTACTCTGGAAGACGGCGGCGGGTTGGTTGAGTGGCTTGGAGGCGTGGCGTTTTCTCCGGACGGAAAGACCATGGCGGTCTCGGGCGGGCCGTACGTGATTACCCTGATCGATCGCCAGACATGGCAGGTGGCCGGGCGATTGCAGGGCCACCTGCACGAGGCCTGGGCCCTGGCCTTCTCCCCCGACGGGAAGACGCTCGTGAGCGGGAGCAAGGATACGACCGTGCGTGTCTGGGACGCGGTCCCCAAAGCGCATGAAACCACGGAACTCTCCTTGCCCGATCGGAGCGATGCGTTCAACTTCTCGACCGATGGCAGCAAGTTTTGTGCGCTGACGAGTGACAATACGTTCGCCATCTGGGATACCACAACTCTCCACCCGCTGGCCCAGGGATCGCTACCGGACGCGAACATTATCCACTCCGCAGCGGGCGGCTGGACCAAGCCATGGGCCATTTCCTCGGACGGGCGCAGGCTGTTCACTCTGACGCTGACTGGTCAAATACGTGTGTGGGACACGGGAACGCGCGAGTTTCTGGCGGTCCTGGAACCTGGAGTTCCACACCCTACGGTACTGGCCTTGTCGCCCGACGAGAAGATCCTCGCAGTTGCTGCCAGCGACGGCACGATCACGCTCTGGGATCTGCAAACGAAAATGGTGCGGACGAATCTGCCGCCTGCCCCGAGCCCGCCGACTAGCCTGGTCTTTTCGCCTGATAGCCAGGTGCTCGCTGCGGGCTGTGGTGTCGGACAGGTGGAGGCTTGGCAGATATCGGGTCCGCAGAAGTTGTTGTCGGGTCAGTTTCACACTATGCTCGTCGAAGGGCTGGCGATATCGCCTGACCGCCGATTCCTTGCGGCGGCGAGTGTAGACGCCCGAGTCACCCTCTGGGATTTGGAAAAGGGCACGTTGATCAAGGCGTTCACCGGGGCGCTGAACGCTTACCATTGTGTGGGCATCTCACGAGACGGCCAACGTGTGTTCGCGAGCGGCTCACCAGCCGCGATCAGTGTCTGGGACACAGGTTCTCTGCAGAGCGTTGGGACCTTCAAAGGGCGCGGTGAAGTCACGCGCGCCCTGGCCATCCTCTCAGGGGACAACGCGGTCGTGTCGGTGGGCAGTGGGGTGCTGCACCTCTGGCACGCCACGTCGTGGGCGGAGATCAAAGCAGATGAGAAGAAGTTGGACAGCGGACAATCGCCGTGACAGGGGGCAGTATCCCAAAAGCGGAATCAGAAGGAATCCCGAAAGACGAGTTCGGGGAGAACCATCCGGAGACGCTGGAATCCAAGAACAACCTGATCGGCCTTTACGAAGCCTGGGGCAAGCCGGAACTGGCCGAACAGTGGCGCACCAAGCTGCCTCAAAAGGCATCCACAAAAGAGTAGTTCATGGATGTACAATTGCCTGATAAGGCGCCAAAGCCGTACAGATTCAGATAGGGCTGAACATTCCTACCATTCTCTTGCTGCTTGCTCCTCTGCCAAGATCTCCTGGACCGGTCCTGCCAGCTTGGTAAGGCCAGTGCGCGCGCACCGATGATGCCCGAAAACTGCCCTTTTTAGCGTTTGCCTGGTTCTCGGCCAGTTGTCATAAGCACTTGTCTTTACTGATTTAATCGCAATTCTCATAGAACCTGCAAAACTGTGACTTTCAACTATTTGTTATGGTGTCCCTAAATGCACCCTAAGTGAAAAAACGCTGGCAGCACCACGGCCCGCCAGCCCCTTCTGGCGTCTGGCCGTGAGTCAGCCTTTACGGTTCTATTGCCCGGTCTCCGCTTGGGGATCCCTACGGGAGTAGATGCGAACGTCATCAATCAGGCCTTGCAGTTCCTTGGTCGCCTGGACAGGTCCTCTTGATTCCAGGATTTAGCCCCGGCTACTGGCCGGGGTACCCCCCGCCGAAAGGCGGGGGCTAATGTGCCCGTCGAATGGGCTTAGATGATTTCAATGCCGTTAAGCTCCGCTCACCTCCTGTAGGAGAGATCCCCAAGCGGACTGCGATTAGGAAACGACCTTAATAAGCCGAAAAAACTCAATACCTAAACCTCAAAAAATGCGTTACGGGTTTGGCACAAGATGGCACTACTATCTGGATAGCAAAACGAAAAGATAATAAGTCCGAGGGAATGTGCCTGCACAAACAGGCTTGAGCACGAATTGTTGGTGAGGTGAAAAACGACACCGGGTGCTATGGGCACCGTGCGTGCCACGATTTTGGCGTATCCATTTCGAGCACGAGGCCTTTGTGCTATCTCGTACAAGCGCTAGCATAATGACCAGCACGTTTGAAAGAATTGATTAGAAAATTTTTGAAAGGAGAAAAAAATGAAATGGACAATATCACCATTATTATGGGCTTTGGTGCTGGGTCTAATAAATAGCCCGGTGGTAGCAGGTGTTCTTTATAATGATCCTGTTGGCGGGTGGAGATACATTTACACCGGTGATGCGGCTGTAGCTGGTCCTACGAACAACTTCGATTCCCTTGATGGTACTTGGGACCACAACAATGGTTCAGACGATTGGGACGGCACAGCGATCGGCACGGGTCGGCCCGGCGGGGTCTCCGCGCTTCTGTCGGCTGAAGGCGGACGTATCCGCCTGCAGGATACCGGCGACCCCAGAGACTATAGTTTTGGCGAGCCTGGCAGTAATCGCAAGATTATGTTCGGCCATAGCATCACTACCGACCTGGGAGCGGCCGGAGATGCCATCCTGGACAACGGAGTCACCATCTCGTTCCGTGCTCGCGTAGCAACAGGAAGTCCCTTGGATGCTCTTCATCCCGACGGGGGCGCCGGGATATCTCCTTGGCCAGTCAATGGTGATGGCTACGTAATCCATGACGGAGGCAAGGGCAATTTCAGTGTCCGCCAATTGACAGGCGACAAGATTATTTCCTTTGCCCTGGCTCTGGCCTCAGATGACGTAGGGACTGTGGATGAACTGGCCGGCCGACAAGGTCTGGTTATGAACAAGCTGAATGGGAAGGTTCCAACCGACAATGTGGACCTCCAAGGGGACGAGCCTGGTACGGTTAAGATCCTTGAGCTTGACCCAAGGGCCTGGCACGAGTTCTGGATAACTATCCAGACGGATGTTACAGCCACCGGCACGCATCTGGTCAGGGTGTACAGAGACGGTTCGGTTACGGCTAACGAGTTCTACGTTACCGCTGGCGTCGGCAACGACTATGAAAATAGTTACTTAGCTATGGGTGTCGGCGCTACACCCCAGAGTGGAGCGATTGATGTGGACTTTTTCGCCTACAAGCCCGGGGTTGTACTTCCGGTAGCCGCGCCAGTGCGCCCAGTGAATGACGGCTGCGAGAACGCAACACCCATCGGTGACGTGAGCAATCTGGCTTTTGACACCAGACAAGCAACGTTCGATGGTCCTGGCTATTGCATGACCAGTCCCAATATCTGGTACTGCTACACAGCCCCGTGTACGGGCCAGGCCACTGTCAGCCTGTGCGGCAGTCAATACGACACCATGCTGGCAGTCTACAAAGGGTGCGAGTGCCCCCCCACACGGAGCCGTCTGATCGCATACAACGACGACTTCTGTTGGCTGCAGTCACAGCTTACTTTCAACGTGGTGGCCGGTAGTACCTATCTTATCGAGGTCGGCGGGTATTGGCGCAGGACCGGGCAAGGTGTACTGACGATTACTTGCGAAGGGCAAGCTGTCGCTGAATTCGATTTGGGTGACGCACCGGATAGCTCGAACAATCTGGGTGCAGTTATGACCGCATATACGGTTGGCAAATCCAAGGTCCAGGCAAACTTCCCGACCACATACTTGGGCAACGAGGGCGAGGGGCCCAGCGGACCTGTTCATTTGCATCCGTTGGCCGTGGCGTATCTGGGCGAACACGTCACCCTGGAGACTGAGGCTGACAAAGGCCCCGACCAGGACGGGGTCAACAACATTGATCCGGCGAGCGATGCCGCCGATAGGGACGGGGCAGATGATGGTGTTGTCGTTCCGATTCAGATGCCTCACTGCGGCTGGGCGACCCTTGATTACGTTGTTAATGTAGTGGATCCGGCAACGGACCTCTGGGTCAACATTTGGTGCGACTGGAACCGAGATGGTGACTGGGATGACGATACTTCCACAAATCCTGATCTAAGTTGTGCCGGCCAGTATGTGTCTGAGTGGGCCGTGCAGAATCAGTATCTCTACTTCTTGCAAGCAGGACTTCATTCTATCACGACGCCGGCTTTCCGGTCATGGCATCCACAGGCTGGGCCAAAGGAAATCTGGATGCGGGTCACGCTATCGGAGCAACCCTGGAAAGGTGGCGAAAAGCCTGGCAAGCTGGGCAACGGCGGATCAGGCCCAGCCGCGGGCTATGAATTTGGAGAAACGGAGGACTATGTCTTTGTGCCGGATACGCGCCTTTTGATCTGCGAGGATTTGAACGGCGATGGAAAAGTGGACTTCGGAGATCTATTTGTCTTGCTCGCTCAGTGGCTGGAGTGCTGCCTGGAGTAATCATCTAGGTTCCCGCTGGACGGGATCCCTTGACAAGTACAGGCTGCCGCGACCGAGGCCGTGGGCCCAGAACACCCACGGCCTCCTATTTTGCCGCCGCGGATTAGCCCTGCCCTTCAGGGCAGGGGCTACCCCCGGCGCAAGCGCCGGGGTTAATCAGAATGACAGGCACTCAGTGAAGTGCATTTGTGGGCAGGAAGAAGACGCCTGGGCCGACACCATCGGGATACGGGACCGTGCCATCAGCGGTGATAGCCACTCTCATCGGCACGGCCTCTGTGATGGAGTAACTCTCGACATGTCCATCGGAGTATCCGGCCCGTACCCTAATCTCGGGCGGACCGCCATTACCATCCCCTTTACCGCACCAGTAGGCCGACAGCAGCCAGGTCTCAGCTACAATCCCAGCGCCGTTGAACTTCTCGCAACTGCCGTAGGCACCCGGGCTTCTCCAATGATCGTAGCCCAAGTAGTCGGTCACCAGCAATTTGCTGTACCATCCACCGCTGGCAGGGCCTTGTGGCCCTCTGAAGACCCCTGCCTTCGCAGGGGCAAGCTTGTCCCCGCGCAAGCGGGGATCGCCCAAGTAGCCCAGGTAGTTCCAGTAAAAGCAGTACGTGCCGCCGACCGGATCGGAGATAACGGGAGTCTCCGGATTATCCCACTCGTCGCCAGCATCCCAAGCTTCCTGCAAATACTTGTATTTCTGCGGCGCATTTGGGCAATACATAGTACTGGCATCGGCTATGTAGCTCCGCAGGTATTCGCTCATGGCCCGATGTAAGCCTGGGCTGCGGCGACGGTTGCCGGTTAGCTTGGTTGGGTCTGACCAGTTCCAGTTGCTGCCAAATCCTATGGTGGCAACTGACTCGGGGTATCTTTCATTGTTGTCCGAGGCAAAGAAGGTCACGCCGCACGTGATCTGCTTCTGGTTGCTCATGCTCAGTACCATCCGGGCCTGACGCTGCACCCGACCGCATGCTGGCAGCATAATAGCCATGGCCGCTGAGATAATGGAGATAACCACAAGAAGTTCGACCAGCGTAAAGGCTCGCTTCTGAACATTGCCTACTTGCTTTTGTCTGTGTCGCAAGCGGATTTCTCTATCCTCCAACCGTGCCCAGACCATTCTTTCTGCGCTTGTCCAGCGCCTCGGGCTAATCCGCTTTATTATATGCGCCGTTTAATCCCGTGTCAACCCTGAATATTACCGGCCAAAACACGGACGGACACTGACCAATCAAGTCTTCGTCTCAGTCCGTGTAATTCAGTAACGTGGGGACGCCAGTCTGTCAAATCAAATATCAAAAAGAATTAAACCCGTCCTGAGCCGGGTCGAAGGAATTATAGAGTTGCCGCCGGCCGGCAACAACTTCCTTAATTTTGCACTTTGCACTTTGATATTTGATTTCAAAGCCATCCTACTCATCGTGGTTGACATCACCCCATGAGGGCCAGCCGCTCAGGCTCGCAAACGGCGTTCCACCGTAAGCACCCATGTTCAGCCTACCTCCGTGAGGCATCCGCTCACGTCCAGGGTACACGCTGGGGTCGCCAGCATCGATACAAGGACTGGTGAGCGGATCAGTCACCCATACGCCATCTTTTGGTGAATATCTGCCGTATCTGGACTGCAAATAGTAAACGCCATTGTTAGGATCGGCGAACCAGGGGTTCGCGCTTATGTTGCTACTGTCCCTGTCCACGGCGTTCAGTTGTTCGATACAACTGTAGCGAGCCCGGCACTGGAATAGGTCACCACTTTCGTTGTTCCAAAGAATGCAGTTAGCTATGCCAGGATTGGCCCCACCATAAGCAACAATCCCAAACTGGTTGCCAGTTATAGTCAAATTAGTCAGCGTAGGCGAGACGCCGTCGCAGAAAACGGCTGCTTCGCTGCAACCTGTGATGACCAAGTTGCGCAAGATGCTCCTGGAGCTCTCGGCACCATAGAAGGAAAACGCAAAACCAGTTGGGGCCATAATCACTGCTGCATCATCTGCGCTCTGGACCGTTACTGCCTTGCGATTGAACGCAACTTCTTCCTGATAAATCCCCGGCCAGATCATGATAACATCGCCGTCAATGGCTGCGTCCACCGCCCTTTGGATGGTTGCGAATGCCTTGGTCCTACTAAGGCCGGTGTTAGAGTCGCTGCCACTGGTACGATCGACATGAAGGATCAGAGGACCGGCACCTTTGCTTGCCTGGCAGGTCCCACCATACGCGCCCATGTTGATACGCTTGCCATTCGGGCGGGGCTCGGGGCCAACAGGGTCTTGGGGGTCACCGGCATCGACACAAGGGCTATGATTGTCGTCCATGACCCATGTGCCGCTGTGTGGCTCGTAGCGGCCATAGACAGACCGCAGGTGGTAGTCCCCCGTGCTTTCTGCGAAAGCAGATACGGGGGCCGATGCGAATAGAGGAGGTGCATCGATGTTACCTTGTCCTGGATAACCTCGCTGGATATTTGAATAGAGAACGGGACTAGCGGAGGCCGGATCAAGGAGCAAGACCGCTGGGCCATCGTTATACCAGAGGATACTGTTTCTGATCGTAATGTCGGTACCAACCGAGTGAATTCCTCCCCCGCCCAGCGCTGGGCGGGGTTCTGACCCCATCAGGTTCGTTTCAGCCAGAAACGAACCTGGAGGGGCTGACAGCTTGTTGTGGGCAACGGTGCAGTTTGTCATGCGCACATAGCATCGCGGTTCCTGTGGCTGCAACTGTAGAGTGTTCTGTTGCTGGGCGTCGGCCGAGGAACTGGTGAAGACACCGCCGCCAGAGTCGGCAGTGTTATTCGAGATGATACAGTGCTCCAATATGACGCGAGTAGAAGGCCCTCCGCAGTAGATGCCACCGCCCTTGATATTGCCCCGCGCACTGTTAAAGGAAATGTCGCAATTGGCTAATAGAGCTCTGCTTTGCCAACAATATACACCTGCCCCAGCAGGTTCTGCCGAAGGCGAGAACCTGGAGGGGCCTGCCCCGTGCCCCTCCAGGTTCGTTTCTGAACGAAACGAACCTGCGTGGGCGACATTCTTTTTGATCACACAGTTGACGATCTTGGCGTCGGCGGCTCTGATCAGGCCGATGCCGGCCCCGCGTCCGCCGGATTCGGATGGTCCCAGACCCCCGGCATGGCACTCTTCGATCACACAATCAATGATCGTGGGTCGACCGCTGACAGATCCGATCCCACCTCCCAGCTCCGCTGCACACTGTTTTATCACACAGTCAACAATGCTTGGGCTGCTGCACTCACAGTATATGCCGCCACCGACTGGATTTGTTGGACCTGACCTCCATCGCAGATGGTCCGGCGGAATCTCCGAGCCCGGCACAGAAGCGCCGATAATCGTAAATCCTTGCAGAACAGAACTCGGTCCTTCTCCTCGGTGGAAGTAGAAGCCTCTGTGGCCCCCGCCGCCCCCTGACGGTTGCGGCTCGGTACAGTCGATAATCGTCTGCTCCGGCCCAGCCGTGCTGCGCACGGTGATTGCCTTGCCTCGGAAGTCGATATCCCAGTTGCCATCGCCTGTGTAAGTACCTGCAGCGACCTCTACAATGTCACCGTCAGCCGCAGAATCGATCGCTTCCTGGATGGTGGCAAAGTCCCGGGGCACGTGAATCGTGGCAGAGGACGGGTACAGAACTACCTCAAGATTATCGATCAGCACCGCAGTCCCGAAGAAGACAACGTAACAGGTGCCCCGGACTGACGCGATCGGGATCTTGTGGCTTCCTACCTCCAGTTTCTGTGGGGTTGACCAGTTGATGCCGTCAGCCGAGAGCCAATAGAGTAAATACCCTGATAGGGGCGACATCATGTCGGTGTACGGGAACCGTACGTCAATCTGTAGATTTCCGCTAACAGCTCTGCGCGACTGGACCGGGCCGACGGGGAAGCAATAGCCCAGATGGGCTGGCTGGCCGTGATAGTCTCCGAACGCTAATTCGCACTGCGAGCCCGTATCAAGATAGTACAGATACGCCTCCGAGGGAGGAAATGCCCCTTGGGGCCAGAAAATGGAGTGAAGGTAGCTGTCTGCTTCGGCCGCGTTAGTGCTGAAATTGTCGTGGTATTTGTAGGTCCAATCGGCCTCGACCTGACTGGCTTTCCGTTTAGCCCCGTCCATTGGACGGGGTACCCCCGCCGAGAGGCGGGGGCTAAGGCAAACTGCTGCGCCCACCAAAATAGCCGCAGTAGTCCAAAGCCGATTTGTGCTTGGCAGTCTCATTTACGTTGCACCAGTCTGATTCGCTGGGTGGGGATTTACCCTACCCAACGAATCCGTCGCTAACAACCAGCAGACATTCTCAACTTCTGCTACTTCCTGGGCTGCCCAAGTGAACCCTCCACCATCTGCACAAGCCACAAGAGGCCCTGGCTATCCTGAGGGGCCGTCCGCTGTCTTGGTCCGCCCGGAGGTACAAACTCCTCACTAACTTCGTCAATGGACTGAAGATATGAGAACTCCAGATTTCCCATCTTGCCTCGGTCGTTGAAGAAGGTGATTTCTTCAATGACGTCCGTTTCCAGATCGATCCTGTAAATGAGTCTGAGACCTTTATAGACCAGCTCCACCTGCGCGAACTGACTGCCTGGCGTATGCTTTGTCTGGAACCAAATACGCTGTTCAGCCGCATCGCGTCGTACCGTATCGATTGTATGAAGTCCCATCCAAGGCCTACCCAGCCCCCTGAAGAAGCTGCCGCCCTCATATGTCCCGAGTGGGACAGATGGCGCATCGGTTCCCGCGAAGCGGGGTTCCCGGCATAGATAAGCCTCTTTGTACGTGTCAACTATTATCAGGGATCCGACCTGCAGTTTTAGCCAGGGACTGTATCGTCTACTGGTGAGGTAGACAAATGGTATTCTTCCCGCCCCCAAAACCTTCTCTTGGTTTACTTGACCATCGACTCGAAAGTAGGTCCAGCCGCGTCTATGCATAACATCGCGGTTATCAACCGTCTTGGCTGTGCCTGGCCAGTCACACTGAAAGTAATCCTCGTCCAAGAGATTGTAATGACGGATAACCCACGGCTGATCGTCGTCTCTGGCTTTGCTGCGGGCGGCAATAACCAGTAGACCTCTACCTGTGGCTGCTATATGCTTGGGTTCCCGCCAAGGGCGGGGGCCCTTCATGGTCCTTGTGCTTGCCTCGACCTGACAGAGAAAGTCAGTCAGTTCAGGGTCGTCCGTAGGGACCTTTAGCACGCTAAGGTCGCTGGCCCACAGGCGGTGGTTGTTAATGTACACACTGTTGTCGTGGTAATAGTAATTTGCCAGGCCGTTTTGCAGTATCTGCCAGTATGACTTGTCACCGACCGCACCCGACCTGGCCTGTAGCATCATGGGTTCTGCCGGACCTTGCGGGAAATAGTACCAATATTCTTCCTCGGCATTGCTGCTCTGGCCGAACTGGCCGATAGCTTGCGGACTGGCCAGCGAGGGGCCAGGACCTTCGCTACCTACCTTCCAGGGTCCCGATGTCACAACTATCGCGCCGGCGGTCAACGCGCCAGCCGCAGTGAACGATAAAATCGCCGTCTTTGTGGTTGCCAGAGCAGCGATTCCGGCCAGTAAGCCAACCTTAGTTGTGGCGGCCGTGACTGACACTTGTGCAGCTACGGCCTCACTGGGGGCTGTCATTTTCCCGAACAGCACCAGAGCAGTCAGCAGAGAGCCCTTGCCAAAGCCGTTGCGCAAAAGCTCTCGCTGCAAGGCCCTTTTCGCCCGCAAAAACAGCATGCGCGTACTGAACTCGCTACAGCCCATCGACTCGGCAATCTCCGAATACGTCATCCCATCGTAGCAGCGCATGATCAGGACGGCTTTGTGCCGCGTCCGCAGCTTCGCCATCGCTTCTGAAACAATCTGTTTCAACTCATAACTTACGAGTTTCTCCAGCCCATCCTGCCGGTCTCTCACGGTGCCCTTCTGTGTTGCACTGCGGATCGCTACGTTTCGCTGTGTACACTCGGTTCTGTGATGACGCAGCAGCTTGTTAGTGGCTATGCCATACAGCCAGGGCCAGAATCGGTCGCTTTTTTTTAGCTTGCCTAATACCTTGCACATCTCGAACAAGCTCTCCTGTACGATTTCTTGTGTCAGGTCATCCTGTTGAGTGAGACGGTAGACATATGTACGCAGGCCTTTTCTTGCCTGCTCAGCCAACTGACCGAGGCATTGCCTATCGCCGCACTGAGCGCGCCTGACCAGGTCGACTACCCCCAAGGCCTGGACCTGATCAGACCCACCTCCCGCCTTCACGTAGCCCGCTTCGGCGGGCGAAGGAAGGTCGGTGGGCTGGACTGGATCATGCCCGACTCCATCGGGTTCGATCTGATACAAATGTCCATCCATACAAGGCCACCGTTACCGCTGTTGGACAAACCAACACTATAAATAAGTGCCACCGTTGATGCCAAATATAACGCTTTTTCCGCATTTTCTTTACAATCTCCCCGTGTGTTTATAGCCCCTGCCACAAGTGGCAGGGCTAATTAGCCCCCGCCCTCGGGCGGGGGCTTGTCTATCGAGGCCCGCGCTGAAAACTGTACGCCTGTACCATGTTATCGTCAAATCTCCCAACTTGGCAAGAGTTTATCGGGACACAAAGGACAGACGACAGATTTCTGACTTCCGTCTTCTGATTTGCGGGGTCCCAGACCTGCTCATGGTAGAACCTCAGCCCCTGCCACAAGTGGCAGGGCTAATTAGCCCCCGTCCTGGGGCGGGGGCAGCTCCGTCCTTCACAGTAGCACTGCTACGGAGGAGGGCTATGGACTGCCATTTGTAAGCGCGATTTGGCCGGTCTATCTACTGAACAGCTGTAGTAAATAAGGTCGCCGACGCTCCATAGCTATGGCGACGGAGCGAAGACGTGGCTTTATCTCCAGGTCCTAATAGCGGGGGTTCATTTCATACCTACGACCTGATAAGTATGCGCACCTCCAAAGTTCAAAAAGTCGCAGGTTCGTAACGGGTGGTCGCAGGTTCATAACGGGCTAAATTGGGACATAAAAAAGAGATAACTCCTTTTGAAATATAGAGTTATCTCTACGTAAGCATAGCAGGGACAGCGTTTCGAACCCCCGACCTCCGGCTCATGAGCCCGCAGTTAACCGGTTCGCTGTTTTACAGCAAATTTGCACCTCCAGACAAACCTTATAATGTTTACTTAGAACACATCCAAATCAATCTCAATACCCAAACTGTATAAAGCCTGGACGGCCTCTGCAAGTTCATTGAAGCTTTCTGCATCTTCCATCAGGCGATCGGCTTCAAACCGCTCCATGTTGTCATCGCAGACTTCATTACGACTTTCTTGCCCAGAGCCAGCGATGTGGAGTGTTTTGGAACGCAGGTCAATCAACAATTGCCTCTTAGCCTCCAGCTGACCAATGCTCTCACATATTCTACGCCTGATCTCTTCCGCGTCGAGTGATTCGCCCTCATACGCACCTTCAACATCTTTCACTGCGACCAGCGTATGGGGATAGCAGATATGCTTGACTTCATCGACGAGCTCAAGGAGTAACGACGCCGCACCATTCTGGCTCTTCGGGCAAAGAACTATTTCACAACGTTCGGTCATTGAACACCTCCCTTGGTCAGGCCACGTGCACTAATTGTCACGCTAATATCAAAGCCATTCGCGCCCAATGCGATGAACCTTCTCTGCAGGGCCCGCAAAAACCTTATGACAGCGTCGAGCCCCTCCTCGCCTCCGATAGACTCTTTGTCCACACCTACATGCAGACAACCCTGCCTCCGCGGCTTGGCGTTTTCCCCCCGGATTATCTTGGCCACTTCATCCGCAATTTCGGCAAACTGAGCATCAATCTGGTATTTGGTGCCGCCTGCAATAGGATGCGCATCCTTGGGCATGACGTTCATTCGCGAGAGCCAGCCAACCTCCCGCCAGGAACAAGGCCCGACGATGATAGGAAGGACCAGCAAGCCATCTTCCTGCCTCCGCGCCAGCAGACGGGGAACCTCCTCACGGCGTATGAAGTCTGAATCGAGGAAATCCGCAGAGATCATGAGAAAGGCGATGTTGCTATCGGCGATGGCTTGCTCAATCCCGGGAAACCAGTCGTCACCCGGGTCTATGCAGCGATCATGCCATAAACTGAAGAGGCCCTCCCTCTGCAGTACGCCCAAGTGCTTCACGAGCCGATTTTTCAAGGGCTCATCTTTACGGCTGTAAAAGACCGACACGAGCGGATCCCTTGGGTGACTCCAGCCTCCATGAACCGCACCTGCGCCTGCGCCCTTGGTCAGACCGGAACGCCGATTGCAGAAGCCTCCATTTGCAGAACCCCCAGTGGTAGAGTTTGCGCCGGCTGTGAAAGCGGAGTTGCGCCGGCCACTTCCCGTAGACCGCCTAGCTCGGAAGCATCCGCGGCTATCCCAAGTCTCGGCATCAACACACACAGCCTCCCGTGGCTGAATGCCCAGCCCAAACCCGGTAGCCTCCGCCTCTACAGCCTCTATCTCTATGCCGCACCCGGCACAGGCAGGGTCAAAGGCGAACTCCATTGGGTTCGCATCCAGCCCGAACTCGATGCCTTCCGCCTTGAACGTGTCGAGAACAGGTCTCCATCGCTCAGCAGAATCGTTGTAGCCGGTCTCAACCATGTTCGGCGTGACCAGCGGAAAGGAATAGAGCAGATGTGGGATCAACCTAGCAGTGAATCCGTTGACGGCTTTCACGCCAAGTTTCTTGGCTGCCCACCCAGTTTCTGGCGTCTTCTTGACCACACGCTTGCGAACACCCTCAGGCTCGCCATCGCCCCAGACGTCCGGCGGCAGTATCGCCTTGTGACGCTCATCTATGTTGTCGCAAACCGCCTGGCCAACCAGATGCGTCGAAATGGCGAACACCTGCAGCCCGTGCTTTTTCAGAAGCTCGCGCTTAGCCTTGCAGTAGTTGTCGTCGGCGAGGGCTTTATCCACCTCGAAGTGGTCGCCCCACCAGGCTAATTCCAGGCCGTCATAGCCCCAACTTGCCGCTTTTTCCGCCAATACTGCCAGAGGCAAATCCGCCCACTGTCCTGGAAAGAGTGTTATAGCTCTTGCCACTTTTCATTCTCCTTACCTTAGACTCACCTATTTGAGAATTCTGTACTCGGCCCATCGCTCCAGCACGAGCGCAGCTTACGAACACCCCCTTCTCGTGATTTTCTCCCCTTTGCACATTACTGTAATACCGCTTTTCTGTAAGAAGCTGCACCCAAGAGATGAGTCGGCCTGTTCTTTGGCCCATCTCGACTCTATTATAACCCAAAGTCGTTGATACGCAACCCAAATTTTGAACCGACCGGCCGCAAGTAGGTCCACATCATTTGTCAGTTACTGGCCCAGATCATTGGAAATCGAGGCTACATCAACCGTCAAGGGCGACCCTATATTCCTAGAGTTCCTCGACATGTGAATCAATGAAGTCGGTAATGCCTGTAATTAGCTGTTGAATTGGACAGCCTACAAGAATACGCTTCGCTCGGAACCAACCACTTTGAATAGCCCTAATCCAGTACCGGAAGGAATTATCTTGGCCGCGCTGAACCGCGAATATAGGACCGCTACCCACCGTCTATATCTGTGACCGTGATGGTTCCGTCGCTGAAGTCCCCTTTTGCGACTGGAACGCGCTGTGGAAGACGTGGCGTTCTACAAGCGTATGATTTGGCAAGGCGGAGTAGCGGGGGAGAGTTTCACAGACACGACCAGGCTAATGATGCTCCGGTAAGTCCGCTTTACGATGAGGCAAAAACCGCCGTGAAGAGTGCTGTAGCAAATTTCGGCTCTGGTGATGCGTTGTTCCTAATGGTTGAGAAGAAATTCAGATTTACTACCTGCAAATTATGAGTTTGTAGGTCGTTTGGAGTTGCCGCTCTTTGGGCACTATTTAAACAGACGCGTTGAATTCTCCAGTAGCTTGTAGATCCCCTGCGGGTACTAAGCGGATGGCCAGCTTGACTTCTCTAGCGCGTTTGTCTATCCAAATTTTTTCGATACATTGACGAAGGGCGGTAAGCTTGGTTTGCGGTAGGCCCTGGCGAAGAGTAAACTCCAGCCCCGAGATAAATTCCATTGCATCGGTGACGATATTGTCAATTTCAGCTTGTGACAGACAAAGGCGGTCAAGTTCCTCGAGCCTAGCCGCAAGTTGCTGGCGCTTCAGTTTCAATTCGTTTAGGCGTTTATCTACATATTCTCGATTAGTTGGTGTAATGTTATCGAGTAGGTTGTCTATAGTCTTTGTAATCTTTTCTTGTTCAGACTGTGTACGTTTGCGAGCTGTGTCAAAGTCCTCTGTTTCTGAAGCAATTTGAGCTTTGACAGCTTCTGCCAGTTTTCTGCGGCCATCTTTCTCCAAGTAAGGCCTGTAGAAATTTAGCACCGCGTTGAGAACTGCTGACTCAAGGATATCTTTAGCGATCGCGTTCATCTGACAGACGCTTGTGCCTTTAGTGATGTAGCCACCGCAGCCGTAGTAGTAAGTCTTAACTTGTGTCCCATCCAGCCGTCTCTTGCCCTTGTTTCGAGTAACACCTTGGTAACGATTGCCGCAGAGACCGCACTTTAATAGTCCAGAGAGGATAAATCGGCTTCGCTGGCCGTTCCAGGTTTTCCCATGGTTATTCTGCTGCTGCTCGATTGATTTGGGATGGTTTTCAAGTCTTTGTTTGGTTTGCTCAAATAAACGTCTGCTTATCAGTGCGGGATGGGCATCACGAATAACGATCCAGTCATCTTTACTGTTGGGTACCAATCGTGCCCCGTGTACGCTCTCACGGTCCATTGCCCGGCCTTTGCTAATTCGGTGGAAGCGGGCATCGGTCCTGCGGTTCCAGACCATATCTCCTGCATAGATTGGATTGACAAGGATTGCTCTTATCGTTGTGTCAGTCCACTTGCCGCTGTAGATATGCGACCACTGTGGCCCGCGTGGTGTAGGGACACCTTGCTGATTTAAGGTGTCAGCAAGAGACTTATAGCCCTTACCTTGCTCTGCATACATTTGGAAGATCCGCTTGACTACTTTTACACGTTCCGGGGCGCTTAATGTAAGTTTGGCCTGGTCACGTTTGGATATGTTCAGCGATTCGCCCCGGGCAAGCATACGGATCAAGTTTCCGTTTTCATCGAGTAGCTGCTTTGAGCCATCGGGCATAAAGCGAAGGACAAAAAGAAACTTTTCCTCAGCATTTTCATAACGCAGGTCATAACCGTATGGCGGTGTCCCTCCCATCCACCAGCCACCTTCGACTTTAGATAGAAGTCCTCTGATAGTTACTTTTGAGAGGTCTTTCGATTCCTGCCTTGCTTGCCATTGCTTCACAGGTCGAAGTAAGTCGTCGGTAGTATCACCATTAAAATTCTCGCTGACATAAAGAACTTCCACGCCGTTGGTCCTGAGGATGTGACGATAGTAGCCAGCCTCATCGTTATCAATTCTGCCAAATCGCTTAACATCATAGACTATAATTTTGTCAAAGGACCTGCTGGTCTTCTGGGCATCCTGGATCATTTGCTGGAAGGCTCGTCTGCCTATTGTGCTAGTGCCACTTATGGCATCATCTACATAGAACTTTACTAACCTTAATTCATGCTCGGCAGCGTAGGTTTCTATGGCCTTTTTCTGGTCCGGGATAGATTGTTCCTGGCGGTCTGTAGAACGCCGTACATAGCCGGCTGCCCGGCTATTTTGGTTGTTTTTGGTATTTGGTCTTATCATGTAAGCGGCCTCGAATAAAAGACTTACAACCACTAATATAGAGGCCTATTTGGGCGGATATAGCAAGTTTATATCGAGGTATTTTGGCCGGATATTCGCGGATATTTGCAAGTATTTGGGCTTTATGGCGGACTTAGGCCGTATTGATGGTTCGGTATCGGTCCTGGCTGCGGAGGATCCTCAACCCCATCGGCACCGATGAACTCGATTTGCCCCAGCTCGCTGAGGATGCACTGTTTGAAATGCTGGAAATCTTCCTCTGTGGTGATATAAAAACGTACGCATCTACCCTCGTTGCTGTTCGATTTCAAACTCGGCCAATCTACGCCAGCGGCTAACTGACCTAGCGAGCAAAATCAAGCAGCCGCTTGGTATCGTTTAAGGGTGCCCATGGTACCGATCTATATACCAGATGGACACGACCTGGAGGATTAGATCGTGCCGCTTGAATTGCCATTTCAAGAGCATCAGGGCCGTCATCATGCTTACCCATAGGAAACTGCCGCAGCTGTTCCAGCAGGATTTGGTGCCGGCGGCTGAAGACTATCAGGCCCTGAGTGACAAGAGGCTCAAGACCTTCAATCCGTGCCTGTTTATTTGTCTGGCTGTTAACCGGACGGCCATGAAAATGGACACCGGCTTGCTGGGCTCGCCTGGTTAAGTTGTCCAGCATGACCTGTTGAAACTGGTTCTTTTCGAATGAAAATTTAGCGATGTGATATATCCTGCAGTACTCGATGATCTTTTCGATTGTCTGATCCGGTGTCCGACGAGTTATGTCTGCAGCAATGACGTAGTGAACACCATCACGCGTATCTTTTGCAATAATGATAATTGCAGAGTAATCACCGTCTCTGGTTTTGCCCATGCTGGGGTCACAGGCTGCAGCTAATCTGGCATCTTTACCTAATGATTGAATAAGCTGTTGTGAGCTTTCATACTTATGGTCCCAGTAATGGAAGTTTTCTTCTCTGAAAGCACACGCATTGGGGTCGAGCGGCTCATTCTGCTTTTCACGGTAAAAAGTGTCCGTCCCATCACATTCAAGCATGGTCATAAGGCTGTGATAATCCTCGCGCTGCGGCCAGAGCACCTGGGTGCCTTCCAACATTGCGCTGCAATTGGCCTGGAAGTATGCCTTTGCGGCCTCGGGGCCGGTTTCTTCTTCAAACTCCGAGAGACGCCGAAAGATAGATGACCACTGCTGCCATAGTTCGGGATGGTCGCTGAATCTTTCGATGGCCTTATATCTCTTGGCGATCCATCCCGGATTGTGGATGGGATTGAGAAGGTTAGCCAGTAAAGAATCGTAATGCAGTACATTGCCGGTCACGACAAAATTCGTAGTCGGATGGCCGGCGTTAATGAGTGTGCCGGTAAACCACAATTTGAGTTTTTCACGCTGCTGCTCTTGCCTGACCTGTTCCAGATTCTCAAGGTCATCACATATGATAAGGCCGGGCCTATCCTTGCCCTTTTTGACACCACGGAGCTGCTGTTCCGCGCCGTATGCTGATATCATTGCGCCATTGGCAAGCAGGATTCGGTTGCTGCGCCAGGGTTTTGGTTTTTTATTACTACAGACTTCAGGAAAATCACTCAGAAACAGCGGATTTGTCTCCAATTGTTTCTTGATGTCATTCGGCCGCGAGATAGCCTGGTCTGAGGTGTTTGAAACAATCAGCACGAAGATCTCTTTGCCATACAGCACGCACCATAATGGGTAGACCAGAGAAATTATCGTGCTTTTCGCGTAACCTCGTGGTGCCGCTATAGCTACACGTGCACTGCGTTTTTCGGTGATCTCTTTGAGCAGAGAGAAGATTTCTTGGTGCATCCTTGAGAATGGCAGGTTGCAGTGGGACTGTAGATAGGCCTCTGCAAACTGCCGCGGGGATTGTGACCCGGTATTTCTTCGTGCCCGGATGATTTTTGCCGAAATACAAGCGAGGTAGTTATTGGTCCGATTCATTTTGAATCTCCTTGCTTTCAACAATCTTTGATATGTTCTCGATTCGGCTTGCCAACTCGACTTTTACGAGTTGGGTTTCAACTTCGTTAAGTTGTTCTATTAGTTTGGGGTCCGTTCCTTCAGTTTCTCCGGTAATCAGCCTCAGTCTTTGCGCTTCTGCCTGCAATTGGGAAACGTCTGGGATCTGGCCGATGCTGTGCGTGAAATCTGCCTGCAGCCTTTGAGCTGCTATCGGTAGATAACCTAATCGCTGCAGAGAGGCAATCATGTCACTTACTATCTGGTAACAGCGGTGCTCCGCATCAATCCTTACCGCTTGTGGGGTGCCCTTATCACGTGCGGCCTTGCGTATCCTCTGAATGCTCAACTCCGCTTCGCAGACCAATCTGCCCGCCATCTGTTCGACTAGTTCCGGGTCTGCAGATAGAGCGTTTGCTTCACGTATGGCCTTCTTGTCTCGCTCGATAGACCTATCCGAGACCTTCAGTATCTGAGCCATGTCTGCGGTGGAATAGCCATCGGCTATCAGGTAGCTGACAATCAGACGGCGTTCAGCCGGTCTGATGCACTTTGGGTCAACGGTACCTGCCTGGATTTTCTGCAGAAGGCTTAAAGTACGCTCCTCAGTGTCGCCAGGTGCGTTACCTGGCGGCTGAGGGTTCTCTTGAGTTTGAAGTAAGTTATCTGGATTCATGCTTGCACCTCCTCAAATTTGCCGACACAGTATTTTCCCACGAGATTTTGTGGTGCATTATCAACACCCACAAAGGTAATCCATCGTCTCACAATCACATCACAGTAGTGAGGGTCAATCTCAATACCGAAGCATCTGCGCGATAGTCTTTCTGCTGCAATCAGGGTTGTACCGCTGCCCAGGAAGGTATCCAGGACTATTTGGCCACGCCTGCTTGAGTTGCGCATTGCCCGTTCGGCAAGCTCCAGCGGCTTCTGAGTAGGATGATTGTACTGCTTGGTCGGGTCACGATGAATCTGCCAGAGCGTGCTTTCATTTGTAGGGCCGTACCATCTGTGTGCGCCATTATCCTCCAGCCAGCCGTAAAGGCAGAACTCGGTCTGCTGATTGTAGTCACCGTAGCCGATGGCAAAGGATTCCTTGGCCCAGGTGATTACACAGGAGACCTTGATACCAATAGACTGCAATAACTGGTGCATGGGGCCGAACTGCCTGTGACCGTTCCAGATATATACAGGAGCACCGGCAGCGAGGAACCTGCTGGCATTTCGTAAGACTGCACCGAGCCATTTTGTGTATTCATCCTGGTTTAGATTGTCAGAATAAATCCTTTGCCATTGCCGTGACTGTTTTGGCCGCGCCCTTTCCGGCTGAGGACGATTGCCACCATAGTAATCGACGTTGTATGGAGGATCAGTGAGAAACAGGTGAACCTTGCTATCTCCGATGAGTTTTCTTAGGGCTGGGAGTTTACTGGAATCTCCGCATAGAAGTCGATGACTGCCTAATTCTATTAGCTCTCCAGGTTGTGTGACGGCGGGGTTTTCTCTGTCGAGAGATTCTTCTACATCGAAGTTTTCCTCTTCTGCCTGAGGGAAGTCGGTAGTAAGGGCCCTATCGAGAAGGTCGCTAATTTCATCGGTTTCAAAACCTGTAAGCCCAACATCAAATTCAGGGGCCTTTGTGAGTTCATCGAGCAGCAGGGCAAGTTTTTGCTCGTCCCAATCTCCCTGGATTTTATTTAGGGCGAGATTGAGGGCCTTTTCTCGCTGCGGTGATAGGTCCACCACACTGCACAGGACCTCTGTATCGCCGCGGGCAGCAAGGATCTTGAGTCTTTGGTGGCCACCGACCAGATTGCCGGTTCGGCGGTTCCAGACCAACGGCTCTACGCAATCGAATTCATTGATTGACTTTAGCAGCTTCTCATACTCTGGGTCACCCGGCTGTAAGCTCTTGCGGGGGTTGTAGGCCGCGGGTTTGATTTTGTCTATTGGGACTTTTCTGATTTTCACCATTCTTTTATCTCCTTAAATCCAAGCGAATCAAATAGGCAGTGCAACCGTTATTTGCCTGCCACAAATAGAGAGAATCGCCCGGATTTTAGGCAGAAAAGATTTGGTGGTCAGACGTAAGATGAGGCCTGCAATAGACTTGCGGGAAAGAAAAAAGTGAAAAAAACTTGCTGATTATCGCTGATGCATCGCTTACGCGTCGCTTGATGATTTCATCGTTGAGTTCCTGTATCGTGATGTTCTGCGAATGCCAATTTGACTGCCATACTTTGGGTTAACAGAAGGAGCAAGATAATAGCCGCCTTTTGCAAAAGTCACGACCTGATGCAGTGCGTCTTTGCCAATCTGACGTCTTAGAACATCGACCGCGTTTTTCCAATCTTTGCCATAGTCTATTCGGGGAGTGATCTGATCCGTCTTGGTATTGGAGGCCAGTGTCTTGAGGAAGTCCCAAACCGTTTGACTCGAAATCCGACACTTCTCAGTACCAAGAATGAGTAATCGCTCTGCCAGATCAAGCTCAACGTTGACCTTTGCCATTTCAGCCTTTGATTCTCGTGTATCGATCTCTACTATGTGTCGAAGCGTGTTTGCCAGGTCGTTTGCCAGGTTACGCGACTTGATGAACCTCTTGAACCAGGTGGGATCGTCAGAAACTATCTGACCAATTGACTTTGCTTCGCTAATGAGATCCTCATGTTTCTTCTGCACCATCACGGCCATATTGGGCATGTGATGCTGCAGCTCTTCTTTGATGTAGTCAAACCGTTCCAATGCGCTATTCAAACTCGAATAGAAATCCATCTTGAAACCAAATTCCGGAAAACGCGTATTCCCGGAAAGCGCAAGAAGGGACGCCCGCAATTGACGAAGGTTCTGTGGTTTGTTTTTGAGTAATTGCTTACCCCACTCCTTGGCCCACGTCTCCAACCTTTCGGCCATCCGCTCTATCAATTCGATTATTTTGGGAGGTAACGCCATGAATATATTATTCTGTAGGCTGCCTGGAGAGTCAAGGTTCGCTATGTTGTTCCTCAGGGCAAATGCAAAGTCGCCCAAAGGGGCGAAGGGCAAGAACCGAGCCCCTGCGAAATCGCTGTTCTCAACTACAACAGAGCGGTTTCCAGAGATGGTCGCCGGCCTTGATGGTTCCTTTTTCCGGACTTTGCGATTGCCCTGTGTTGTTCCTTGGTATGCAGCGCCGGAACGAGCTAGCGAGGGCAGTAGTCGGCGTATGGACTTTACCTGGCAAACAGGAGGGAATACGATAAATGTTGAAGCCCAATTTGCATCTGGTCTGTCATCGCTTTGGCCAAATGCGTTCTGCAGCTTTTTTGAAGGTTGATAGATTTGGATTTCTTCTCTTCTGCTTTGCCACGAGCGGCCAGATATCTCTGTAATTGGCTCGCCACATTTCGGCCAAGCGATACTCGTGATCCAGAAGTACTAAAACCACGTAGTCGAAAACGTGGTTTGAGAATGTTCCTATACGTCCTGCATCTCTGGGCAAACCTTCCGATTCGCTGCGGCGTGTCTTGATCTGGACCCGTCGGCCGTTCTGGTCAACAGCATCATATCCCTGAGCTCTCGGATCGACACACAGCCGCAGTTTAAGATGGTAACAGGCAAGTATCTCGCCGACTTCGGCAGTAATACCGGTTTTGCGTACTCCTCCTATCGCGTTTTCATAAGCTATGGCACCCTTGATTGCCTTGTTAATCCCTGATAGCACTTCTTCAGTTACAGGCACCGTTTGAGGCTCTGAGGCTGTCAGAGGCATTTTTGATTCCTTCGATAACTTAACCTTTGCGGGCTTGGATAGATTCCACTTCTCCATCCTGTTGAATTGACTGGCATACTTGCCTTTGGTGCACTGGTAACGATACCAGGCCCAATGAGATTTCTGAAATGCGCTCTGCCGGAAACGTTCCAGAACCTCCTTTTCGAGTTCGGGATACTGGATTGTTCCTTGCGTGCGATGTATTGCGTCGAACACTACAGACTTGATTGTCGCGCGATTTTGCCTGGTCGTATCCCATCGCCTCAGAAACAATCTGTGCAACAAGGCTATGTTTTGCAGACCCAACTTCATTGGTGGAAATACCATCATCTTTTTCCCACTCGGATTGGGAGTACCCTTGGGCAGGCAATCGGCTGCGGAAGTGCGTGAAAATTAAAGGGCACCGCCGCATAGTGCTCACGCTAGGTTCGCCAGAACTTGACAGCAGCACAAGCAGGCGATACCCCTATTCGGGGCACCGACCTTTGTGCATCTGCTGTCATGCTGAACTGGCGATTTAGCGTGAAATGCCAAAGATACAGTGCAACTTACCTGATTTTACAATGGGGCTTTCGCAGCCCAAGACTCGTTAGTCTATCCAAAAATCCTCCAAATCATTAGTCACAGAGCAAAACCCAAAGAATCGCTTCCAAGTTACAGGTGTATTCTACATAAGCTCCGGCACATCGTCAAACAAGATGCGGTCATATTTCTGTTCTGCAAAAGACGCGCTAATGTTTTCGAGCTGTCAGTACTAATAGGCCCGGCTTCTGTCATTCAACCCAAACCCTCGAAGATCATCGCTCGCAGATGACCATTTCTGTAAGTCCGAAGTAGCGAACTTTACAGTGCCAGCCCGGCAAATAAAGGCTCAGTTTCAAGTCACCACACGGCCTGCTCAAAAAGCCTTCGGCTTATAGGCGATGGATGAGTGTAGACTGATTCCCTTGTGCACTGAGTTATGCCGCAGCTTTCCGCCTCGTTCAATGGTCAGAATTTCTGGGAGTACTACAGTCTGGCATTCAAGGCCAAAGTCGATCCTCGCTGCCGTCAAGGGCAAGAGGGCCGTTACCGAGCTGACCAGCGAGTTTGGCGTTCACCCAACCAGATCAGTGAGTGGAAGAAACAACTGGTGGAAGGACGGCCAGAGATATCCTCCAATAGGCGTCGAGAGAACATTCGGCACCTGAGAACAACCTCAGTTGGAGTCAGACCCGCTCCTGGCAATCATGAAGTATGTGACCTACGCCCAAAAGAGGACATCAAAAAAACCTTACCGATCAATGCGGTCAGGCAACAAGGGCATTATCATCCGGCTTTATGCCGACAACTCGTTTTGACCCGCAGTTGGGACACTTTCCAGTTTTACACAGTTCTTCTATCTGGAATACATGAGCATACATTAAGCACCTTACCGCGGGGATTTTATTACACCATCTTTTGAACCTTATCATCTCGCCTATAACGATGATAAACGGCAAGGCTATGCCAATGACAACACGTACAAGTAGCTCGCTTGTTTTCCCGCTGGATTGACAGTGTTTGTAACCGTCAACTGCAATAAACACACCCACAGTCCCGGACACGAGGGCCTGAGTTCGCGGCCGGAACATCTGTCCCGGATCGGGAGAAGAGACTTTCGCTGCGTCGCTCCAGCCACCAAGGCCTGGCGTCCGGCTAATCCAGCGCTTGCTCGGTGCTCAGGGCGGGGTCGAAGAGGTACATTAGCTGGCTGGTTTTGAACGCGCCCATACCTGGCGGCATTTAACGCGCCCACTGATATACTTACACAATCTTCGCTGGCATCACTCCACCGAATATGCTCGCAGGTAACCGCAGAATGTAAAAAAAGAACCTGGATTCATCTCCAGGTCTTTGTTGTGCGCGAACGGTATCTAACATTAATTTGGCGTTAGCTGTAGTGTCTAATTTCATTTTCGTTCTGCAACACGTAGTGGGGCTAATAAGTTACGGCGTTTATAATGATGAAAACGAGCCAACTCTCTTCGT
>Ga0315312_1000831_pt1 | contig 29536 bp, 34 predicted proteins | sample TDP7_MG_FD_203629 | JGI IMG/M metagenome (GOLD analysis project Ga0315312, IMG submission 203629) | Freshwater sediment microbial communities from Lake Towuti, South Sulawesi, Indonesia - TDP7 | ecosystem: Environmental > Aquatic > Freshwater > Lake > Sediment | place: Indonesia: South Sulawesi... | reverse complement strand
CGAAAGTGACCAGCTGTGTGTATAGCAGTGTGTTCTCGATTCGTTCATGCCCTAGTATCCTCTTGACATACAGGATGTCTTTGGTCTTGTGGTATTCCATCGTCGCTTTCCAATGGCGTAGTGTGTGGAAATGGATGCTGAGTAGCCTTGGGTTCTTCAGGACCTCAGCAGCTCTCTTCCTTACGTTGTGAAAGTTACTTTCAAGGCTGCTGTAGCATGTTCCTTCAAACACTCTCTGACCTTTTCTTGGTAGTGCATTGAGCATGGCTGACAGCTTGTTTGATGTCTTTAGCATTCTTGCATTCCCGTTCTTCTCTGGTTCATTAACCGTTACTGTGTTGTTCGCCAAGTCGATGTCTACCCACTTGAGTTTGTAAGCCTCTCCGATTCTCATTCCAGTTTCTTTGAGCAACTGAAGCAATGCAGCGATCTTTTTTCCGCTTCTAGCTATTAAGGCGTCGATCTCACTTTCTAAGGGTATGAAGGGCAGTTTTCTCGTCTGCTTGTATTTGGGTGGTTGCCAGTGTATCTCATTCATGGAAGCGAAGAATGTGTATGCTGCAATAGCCATGATTTTGCTTGTTGTTCCCCATGCTTCTCGTTCAGCGATGACCTCTTTGACGCTTTCAGGATCATAAAGATTGGCTCCATGCCTAACTAACAGTCTAAGGAATTTTGGGTATGTGGAGATTGTTGATGGACTATAGCCTTCTTTCTTAAGACGCCAAGCGGTTTCAACGATTTTGCCTTTGATGTCTGCCTCAGTAAGCTTCGTGGCTCCCGCAGCCCGCTTTTCAATTTGGGATTCTGTTTCAACCAAGTTTTTCGAGCCTTCTGCCAAGGACACGCATACTTGGCGCCTCCCACCAGAGGTCAACGGAGGATTTAAAGGTTTCATTTTGGTTTCCGAGAACCTGTACCCACACGAACGGCAGATATACCGCTGAACTTCCCCATATCCCGTGTAGCGGATTCCATCTTTCCAGACCCTGGGACTATTGCAGTCTGGACAGGCAAACTTCAAATTTTCTTGCAATGTAAAAATCTCTTTATGGCTTTATGACCCATCTGCTTTCTTTTCCCGCGGAAACCCATTCAGTCTCGAATTGACTCAGTGAACTGTTGATGAGATGCCACATTTCAGTTCCCAAGTAGCCTTTTGGCGTAACGACTACTGTTCCGTTCTTCTGGATTATGTCAACGTTTTCAACCCACTTGTTTATCGCTCCTTTGATTGCTTCAACCAGTGGGACTTCTTTCTTAGTAGCGGTACCGAGAGTCACGCTGATGTAGATGGGCTTCTCGCAGTGTGGACATACCAATCTCTTCTCCATTTTTTCACCTCCATAGTCTGATACTCGTTTGTTCTGAACTTCCTTGGTTTGTCTCATCGTGCCAAAACACTCCTAGATTACTTCAACCTCTTGAGAGTCCTCAACAGGATAGAGTTCAGTCTCTTCAGGAACAGGTTCCGGCATCATTTCATCGGTTTCTGTCATTTCCTCTGGAGCGATCTCGTTTTCTACATCTTCCAAGACTTCCATAGTCTCAGCTTGTGTGTTTTCAGCGCTCGAGTCTTCACTCTCAACCAATTCCTCAATGCCATCTAAGTTCTCAGTCTCCTTTGTCTCAGCTTCGTCTTCAACTTCGTCTTCTTCCACCTTCAGATCTTCGATTTCCTCTTGTTCCCTGTTCTCATCGAGTTTTGATTCACTTTCTGCAGTCTCAACTTCAGTTTGATCAGCTTCACTTTCTTTGTCAGTGATTTCGTCCTTATCCTTGGATTCTTGGGGCATCTGCTCCGAATCTTGTTCCTCGGGTTCTGTAGGAATGGCTACACCAAAAGTTCTGGATACCCTGAATCCTCCATCCAAGGGCATTTCGTCTTCCTTTGATTCTTCAGGAATTTCACTTGAATGATCGATACTTTCAGTCCTTGCTATTTCACTAATTTCCTTCTGCTCATGGTCATCATTTATCTTGGCTTCGACCTGTCTTTTGGCTCCTTGTTCTGTCTCAGGTTTTTCTGTCGACTTTTCCAAGGTTTCAGAGCCTTTCTCGACCCTTCGCATGAGTTCTTCAAGTTCGGCTTCGAACTTTTCCAGGAGTCGTTCGATCAGTTTACTGTCTAGCTTCTTCTCAACGTCCTTGGCAATTTCATCCGTGTCAACCCACGGCTCGAAGCTAGGGTTTTCTATTGTGTACCTCGAGGTTTTTGTTGTAAGAGGGCTACTCGCATGCTCGGTTTTTAGTGCAGGTTCGTACTTTTTCTCGGGCTTTTGACTCTGAAAATACTGGGGTTTAGGATAGGGAAGTCTGCTTCTTCCTCCTCGCCCAACTGGCGGTTTAGAGTATTTTCTTACTGGTCTTGCATAAGGTTTGAATGGCTTATAGTGGTCTAAGCTTCTGGTTCTGTAGTGGCTTGAACCATTTTTGTATGGATTTGAGTCTCTGTACCTACTCAACTTGGCTGTTCTCCTTATTTCTTGGCTTTTTCGTTAATTCATAAGATGAAGAAAGTCGTTCTGTGCAATTGGACTTAGTTCCATCTTTATTTCCAGAATAGGATCTTGAATCTCTTTTTTTATGCTTAATGTACTTATTTCCAGAAGATTTACTACTATAATTGGATCTTAACTCGTTGAGATAATCAATCAAATAAACTAACCTGACTTTCTCGTCTTTGGTTATTGCTCGGGCTGCATTGAGACTTGGTTTATCATCAGAAACTATAACGAGCTCGTCCACATTGTCCAGAATCTTGATTTTGTTTTGAACGTCTATGCTCGATCCTGTTTCCACTTCCACAGCAATAGTTTTGCCCTCGACAATTGCTAGAACATCAACTCTTCTCTCTTTGTTCATGGGCTTTTCGATGAAAGTTTGATAGCCTGCTTTGCGAAAGGTGTAGGCAATAAGCACAGTGTAGAGTTGATGCTCGAACCCCATGTGTCCTGTGTGTCTCCATAATCTGACGTCATGGCCAACGTTCTTCAAGAGGTCAACAGCTGAGTTTGTGAGTGTAAGAAATCTTACTGGTCTATAGCCTCCGAGAGTTCTATCGACCTCGTTTACGAGGCCTTTTTCTACAAGTTCATGCTTGGCTGAGCTTGCCCTTCTTCCTGAAAGGCTTAGGTCAGTATATCGTGATGTCAAGCCTTTGAACGGATGACTGTTAATGTCAAACAAGAGTGACCATGCATCGTCTGAGAGTTGGGGCAAAATGATTTTCGGCTTGGGTTCTTCTGATTGTGTCGGATTCGTTGGAAGATATTTCTCGAAGGTTGAATCTAGGCGCTCCAGCACTTCTTCATCAGACACGTTTTTCTCAACTTGATAATCGGGCGTTTCGATAAGAAAAGCCTCTGTGTAACTGTCGGCCATTCGCACTATCCATTGAGCCCGCTTAAGTTTGTGGATGTATTCCTTCAGCTCATCGTCAAGCCCAAGCGCTTCAGAGACCGCTTGGATGTCCAACCCGCTCGAGAGATTACCCACTACCTTGACAAGAGTGTTACTATGGACGGAGTTCATTACTTGGCATGGCTGTTGCGAAGCTAGGACTAGGCTAGTTCCAAAATCCCGGAACTGCGAAGGGAAAATAGTGATGATCGGAGTTCCCATCTCTATGGCTGTTTCTCGGTATTCTTTTGATTTGTCAAAGATACGATGGCATTCATCCACGAAGATTACGTGGCGTAGCTCTTCTCCTCGCTGATCTTGATATAAGCGGTAAAAGTATATCCAACTCAGTATCACCTCTACAAGCCAGTTGGCTTCTGCAGGTCTCAGACCATGGAGTTCAACAACGCATGGGAGTTCGCAAATTCTCTCTAGCGGTATTCCCTCTGAAACATTAAGATTATCGCAAAAGATTGAGACAAGAGTGAAGATTCTATTCTCAGTCGAGTCGTGGTACTCCGATTTCCTCCTTGTACCCTCCGTCGTTTGAACTATAGAAGCGTAGAGTTGATGCAAAGTCGGAAACTTTCCAGTTTCCTCATATTGATCATACAAACTATCAAGATGTTGCTGTAGATAGTTTGAACTAGCCAGAAACCATCCAAACGAATACCCACATATCTGAGAAAAGTTTGCCCACCATGCCTTAAGCGGCATGCCTGGAGGAGCCCGCAAAGGGTTCCAAGGGAACCTATACCAAGGAAGCACGACAAGATTGTCAAACTTTCTCAATAACGCCCTACAATCTTTCTTAGGATCAAAAGCCAGGAACGGAACACCAGAGCGAATCAACTGATCTTGGATATTGTACAGAACTGTGGTCTTTGGCTATCATATCAAAAGGTATAGATGATAAGACCTTAAGCACGATCTCAGAGAAATTTATTGACTTAAAGGAAAGAGAGAAATTCTTTAAACTATTCAAGCAGATTGAAGACATATTCGAAATCCTTCAACCTGACGTTTTCTTGAGAGACTACTTGGAATCCTACAAACAACTAGCCCAACTTTACAAAATAGTTCAAAACATGTTCAAACCAAGAGAGGCGGATGTATACAAGGACCTCAAAAACAAGACCAAAGACCTTGTGCGAAAACACGTAGATCTCGATTCTTTGGTTGACAGTTTACCTCTCTACAAGGTTGATGAAAAGATACTTGAAAGAATCGAACGAGAAAGAGTGCCAGAGAAAACGAAAATAGTCAACCTCTATAGAAGCATAATAATCCATGTCCAGAAAACTGCAAGACATGAACCGTATCTTTACAGACTCGGTGACAGGGCCGAAGAGATTATCAAAAGATTTCAAGAGAGGCAGACAAAAAGTGTTGAGACTCTGAAAGAGCTAATGAAAATAGTGAAAGAAATAACTCAGTCTGAAGCAGAGAGAAATCAGTATAAACTAAGCAAAGATGAATTCACAATTTATTGGTCACTGAAAGAAAGCAAAGTGTCCAACGATATAGTCGTCCTCTCTAAAAACTTGCTTAATGTTCTAAATAACAACAAAAACTGGCCATTGAACAAAAAGAAGGAAATGGAAGTGAGAAAAGACATCTACAAATTTCTGCTTGGAAAAGTTGCACAAAGTAAACTACCTAATGCTGTAAACACGATCTTGGAGATGCATAGGAGGATGTTAGAAAGATGAGGATAGTCATCAAAAAAGCCAATAGAAAATCTATAGCCTACAGCCTAGAGCCAGATGAACTCGCTATACTCATACCAAATGATGCAATAACGAATCCAAAACTTGAAAGGGTTCTATCGATCACTAATGGAAATTTCATGAATAAAGAAGCAATAACAAGAGAGGAATTCAGTCAATTACTAGACAAATGGAAGGAAGAGTTACAGGTAAATCCTAGTAAAATACAACTAAAAAGAATGAAAAGCAAATGGGCATCCTGCTCACCTGGAAAAAGCGTTTTCTTCAACTCTTCATTAATCAATATGCCTAAAGAATTTGTTGGGTATGTAGTATGTCACGAGCTACTGCACTTCAAGGTTCCCAACCACAACAGACTTTTTAGAAATTTGCTTTCTGCGTATATGCCAGATTGGCGCGAAAGAATTGAACGAACAATAAATTGGATATTGAGTCAAAACAATGGAAACAAATTGGAGCAAGTCTGTTAGAAGAAAAAGAGGATGGAGTTCACATTTTCTCTAGTTTCAAAATCATTTCCATGTCTTTTCGAGTGCTCTCAATCTGTTTCTTAACGTCTGTAGTTAAGACGAAAACACCTTTCAACGAGTCAACTAAATTCGGATCATCAAGTGCTTCAATTATCCTTTGGATCTGTTCTCTTAATGCCTCCTCGTTACCTTTCTTTGTATGTTTTGAAACTCTCTCGAAGTTTGCATTTTCTCTTAGCATAATCATGTCACGGATATCTGCTTTTCTCCCTGAATGAACTTTGAAAGCGATGAGCAATTCCTTCTCAGGAATCCTACAAGTTACAGAAGTTTCGATACCAGTGATGTTGGCTTCGATCGAATTTTTCTTGATGTAATCGAAACTCCATGACGCTCCTGTGGCTCTGCAAACCAGGCTTCCGACAAGAAGATCGACTGTGACTGGAAGGTTGTCAACTTCTTTCCTGTAGCTAACAAACTCTCCAGCGTAGACTTCATCAAACCCAGTCTTCACAACATGCTTTTCAAATCCCTCTTTTTTCAGAACTTTTTCTAGTTTTGCTAACTCTCTCTTTGGAATGACCAAGTCACAATCAACCGAGAACCTGTGTCTTGCCAAGCCACTAACCGCGTATCCGCCCACAACAACAAAATTCAGTTTTTCCTCTGCCAACTTCCTAAGAATTCGAAGTATCTCGTTCTCTCTTCTTAAGAATTCCATGTTAACCACTAGAAGTTAGTCTTCGCTTCTTTATATGCTACTTTTAAGCCTAAACCGTACATCTCATCTAACATTTCTAAAGCCGGCTCGAAAGAGTAAATGTTTCTTTGGCAAAAGTCTACGGTTTCTTTCAACGGAACCACATTCAAACCACTCATCTCCTCTGTTTTGAAATCGATTTCTGGGTACAACACATAAAACAAGCCGAACAAGGTTTCTCTGATCGGTTGACCGTTGACTTGAAATCGTTGTCTTCTTGAATCCAAGAATTTCTCCCATCTCTCTAATTCTTTTCTTTTGACTTTCAAGTGAATTGGATAGAAGCCAAAAAACCTGTCGACTTGGTATCCTCCTTTCGTCCAAAAGAAGACTGCATCTGGTCCTGTTAAGGCATAACTCATACTGGCGTCTTTCAACAAGTCATAGGCTTTGGCTATGTTCACTCTCCTAGCCAAGTATTCCTCTGGAGAGTTAACCTTGTATCTACCCCAACCAGACCTTTCCAAAAAACCCTTCTTAGTCATGTCATGCAAGACTTTGTTAGGGTCAGGACTAGCAAAGACAGAGGAAAACTCTCTGACAGTGAATTCTTTCCTCCAACTCCATAACACGTTCCACAATTCGTAGTATGACATAAATATTACTATGGTGGTAATAATTTAAATAGTTAACGGTTCAAAGGTTTTCTGAACACTAAGACATATTCATGACTTTTCAAAGCATGAAACTTTTGCGTCCTCTTTATCTCTTCTTTCTGTGAGTTCTTAGCAAGACTGAGCATCCAAAAGCTCGGGAAATACATTTTGTTTATGATCACATCATGACAGTCAAACCCAGCCAACTGACAGAGTTTAATCGTATCTGCACCTAAAGGAATAGTCTTCCAATCTCTTTGAATATCCTTGACCACAACAACCATGAACTTGCCTGGCTTCAAGACCCGATGGCATTCTCGGTAAACTTTGAGCATTTCGCCAAGGTAAGTAGTTCCGTTCAAATTACCGATTTGATTACCAGAAAACGAGTATCCTTTGTTCTGCCATTTTATACATCCGAGTTCTCCAAGGAAAGTCTTTATCCTCTTCTCATTTACCCCCGCTCTACGCATTGCTTCAATCGCTTCTTCTCTTTTTCTTCCAGATCCTTTTATGGCGCTCATGTATGGGGGACTGAAAACTATTGAACCAAATTCAGCTATGTTTCCAATATTGCTTGGATCACCTGAATATTCTTGTCTCCTACTCATGCCTTGCTCTGTCATAGGATAGCGGTATCGACTCTTCACAACATCGCTCACAGAACAAAAGTATGGTGGGCTAAGAATCACTGAGCCAAAGATTCCATAGTCTTTTCGATTACCAATGTTTTCTTGCCTGGATGAATAGGGTGTTGGTAGATTTTTCTTAACACCGAAAGGTCCACTTCTCTTCATTTGCAAGTCTTGAGTAGTTTCTTCATGAAGAATCGAATTTCTACTTCCACCACCCTTGTTCAAGGACAAAGCATCAAAGTAAGGCGGACTAAGAACTACTGAACCGAACTGAGGAATATTTCCTATGTTTCCTTTGTCTTCTGAATAACCTTGAAACTTTTCTGTTCTTTCAAAGTAAGAGATTCTCTTGTTGCTTGAAAATGGTCCCTCGTCTCCCCTTTTTAAAGCGTTGAAAAAAGGGGGCGAGAAAACAATTGAACCATAAGTTTCAGCATGTCCGATATTGTTTTCAGAACCATAACCGCTCTTTCCCTCTTTTGCTAGCTGATGCTGTCTTTCTAGATGTCCGTACTCAGGACCTTGATGCCCAGTGCTGACAGCCTTAACCGCGTTAAAATAAGGAGGAGAGAACAAAACGCTTCTAACTTTCTCATGGCTTAAACATGATAGATCTCTGGCATCGCCTTGAATGCAGATAGCTTTACCCAAATTCTCAGTCGGAAAAGTTTTGCAGATATATTTGATGTTCTCGTTGGATTGCTTTACAAACTTCTTTTCGTATTCAACTCCAATAGCATTCATTCCTAGAAGCATTGCTTCCACGAGTGTTGTTCCAATACCAGCCATCGGATCAAGGACAGGACTTTCTCCGTACAATTGTAGAATGGCTCTCGCTAATGAAGGACGCATCTTGGCTGGGTGGTCATTGCAGACATAATGACTTCTTTCAGATTGAGGATGAACTGCACCAAAATCCCATACCGAGACCAAGATTTCCTGTTTTTTACATTTATTTAGCGGATGCTCAGTCGTGCCTTTTGGGTACTTCACTTGGAAGAATTGTTAGAAATCAGGTAAGTTGTTTGTCCGAATGAAAAATACCATTAATACCGTTACGTTTGTTACAGAGATTGCAATGACGATTCAAAATTTATTTTAGATCAGAGAAGAACAGTAAAATAGTAAAAAAAGTGTTTGTTAATATAGAAATTCAATTATTCGTCTAAGGATTAGAATAAAGTGAGGGATATTCGTGGAAACTGAAAATTCTAAGTTACAGAATTTTGCCAATGCATTCTTCTTTAAGCTAGGTAATAGTCGCATTCAAGTTTCAGTTCAAATAACCGATGAGTCAAAAATAATCGCTGGAGCGAGAGGTCTGAAATTATTCAACATACCAGTTGGACAAATATGGGTTAGTAAATCCTTTCTCCAAAACTTACCAGAAGATGAAGTCAAATTTGTGATAGCACATGAAGTTGTTCATATTGACCAAAATCACCTCCCTGCCACCGTGTTACTGAAGTTGCCAAAGGCTATAATTGATGAATTAGGAAAAGTGGATGTCAGAGCTTTAGGCTTATCCCTTTTATGGGATTTTATAAAACTGTGGATTCGCTTCCAAGGTGGTCTTCCGCCAGAAGCGGCTATTACCAAACAGCAAGAGTTGCAGGCAGATGTCTGGGCAATATTTTTGACAGGTAATAAAACCGCAGCCATAAATTGCCTAAAAGGGCTAGTAAACAACAATTTGGATTCACCCTCTCATTTATGGGAGATTTTTGATGTGAAACTCCCGATAATGACAATGCGGGAAAGAATCGGTGAAATTCTTGAAACGTTATCCTATTATGAGAGACAGGGCTACACCTTCGTTTGATTTGTAGTTGCAGCCTATGTCGCTGAGCATTCTTAACAATTCTATGTAACGTTTTCTGTAGTTTTCCACTTGACTCTTTATCGCTTCAACAAAAGTAGAGTTCCTGTTCATCTTTCGACAACTCACCGATCTCTTTGACTTTATACCCATGAGACTCTGCAATTTTCAAAACTTTTTGAAGAATTGGATCATCTTTTAGTTCGGATTCTCGCCTATCTAAAATCACTAAATTCTCGTTATCAAAAACGTACAGAGTGAACAATGGATCATAAACGTCTGGATAATGCATTTCCATGCCCATCCCAATATAGAGATCGGTCTCAATATCTTCCTTCGATAAAGCTCTGTGCAACTTTCCATACTTGTCGGTGTCATACTGTCTTTTCAAAGCATCGATAATCTTTTCGACTTTCTTGTCTTTTTCCATAGGATCAACCATATTGTTTCAGTCGAGTCTCAATCTTCTCTTTTAACCATGCCATAATGTCCTTCTTCTCAACGTAGATCTTACTCCACTCGTCATACTGTTGACTGTACAAACTGTCTCTCTTTCGTCTTGAGGACTTTTCATTATAGGGTATGTTCAACTCTTTAAGAAAATCTCTGACTACTTCCGTGGGTACGTCGTACCGCCAGAATTCATACAACAGCACCACGTTCATCACGTTTGTTGTTATACTGATTCATCCTAACTCGGATTTGTTCATTCTCATAGTCATTTACAATCTCTACAACACCTCTCTGTTCTAAAGAATCCAAGACATCGAATGTCTGAGCAGCAAGTTGAAGCTTATAGTATGAAATGCTATCTCTTTGCATTTCCTCGTTCGTCATTTCTCTGAATACCAGCCTCATGAAAGCCCTGTAAACTTTTGGATCTATCCATTTCAGAGATTCATATGCAAGTTTACGGTCGACAGGCATGAAACAGAAATACAAAACTATTGACATCAAGTTTATCGATGAACAAGTTACCTTCTTGCCGATTCGTAGAGTCTCAAAGATCTATCGTTTCACTATCAAGTTCATAATCGCATTTTTCACAACCAATCCTATAATGTACGGCACTTGGCTCCTGGTCATCATATGTTCCACCAATATATGCTTGGGTTTCCTTTATCGCTCCCCCACATTTAGGACACACAGAGTTTCTCAAGAGGATTTCTTCTTTACCTTTGAGATGAGAAATGATCTTTACCAACTGAACGAGCTTTTCCAAATCGGTACGTTCGATGGGTCCAAGGCTTGCAATATCTTTCAATCGATCCCCTAAGGTTTTTACCAATTCCGAAAGTTGTTGATACGGATATTCTTCGAGTTCTTTTGAATACTCTGGTTTTGCCACATAAGGAGTCTTCTCTCCATATTCACGAAGCATCCATTCCGCTTCGGCTATATAACGATCTGATAAGTGGTAGAAAGCTTCTTTGAAAGTAAAATCCTTTGACTTTTTGTAATATTCTCGAGCTACTCTTACGATCCAATCTTTGAATTCTGGAGCTCTTTTTCTGATTTCTCTCAATCTATCCGCCATAGGATCATACTCGTCGTTGTGCTCTATTTTTTCACGTATTTTGCTCATCTCTCTTATCATGTCCTCCCAATCTTTGGTATTGTCGATATAACTCAAACAGTATTGAACGATCGCCCATCTAGCCTTCAAATGAGTTTGTTTCAAAGTGTTTTGATCCAAGCCGCATAATTTGACTCCAACTTCAAGTATTAGTGTTTGGAAGTAATCGTACAAAGGTTTACAAGCCGTTCTTCTCTCGTACATACTTTCTAGTTTCTGGCTGTCGAATGTTTCCAGTATCTTCGAGTATCTGTCACTCGCTTTTTCAGTCATTTTTTACACCATCGGTTCTTTGTTTTTCAATTAAGCTCTACTTGTATATGAATTGGAGAGAAAAGTATACAAAGATTTAGAGATCTTTTTTTACATTGACAAGCAAGTAATTCCTACAATATCTATCCCGAAAAAGCCGAAAATTCGTTTTAATCTCGCTCAATATTCTTGTTGTCTTTCAATCTATTTCTCAACTCTTTCAGAGTATTATCACCAAGTTCCTCTATCAATCGAGTAGCATCGTAATCGGTCTTGATCTGGTGTTCAGGAAATAATTGAGACAATTTGTTCAACGCATCTTCATCGAAAACTACATTTCTATACCATTTTGGATTGTTGTAATCCACTTCACTCTTTGCTTTTGCAATCAGAAGGCTTGCGATAAGTTCTTGTCCTTTTTTCACATAGAGATCATAATTGTTATAGAAAACGTTTGAGCTTCTCGCAAAAACCCTTGCATAGTCTATGTCATGTTCATCGAATAGTTCTTTTATTCTTTCGTCAAAATCTTTTAGCATCTCTTCGCTTTCATGGTAGGCTAAGAGTTCTGCGGTGTTGACCAAACGGTACTTATCACTCTTCGTTTCGTAATAACCTCTCCATGGGTCTGTGCTATGCCAACTTACTGAAAAATCTCCTTCAGTCTCGTTTCTTGTGTGGCTGATGACGTAAGGTTGATCATCTCTTCTATAGAAGACTGTAGCACAAGGCTCATCTTCAAAATAACATGGCTCGCATAGTGGTTTATCTTCGTAAAAAGTGTTCTTGTCACCAAAATACACTTCAGTCCTTTTTATCTTCTCTTCACAGACTGAACATTTCACTAAACCACCTCGAAGTCAACAGAAGATTTTACGACGAGTATTGACTCCTGTCTCAGCTCTCGCTTCAGTTTCTCTAATTGATGACCGAGAGCTGGATCATAGTTCAAAAATGCGTGAAGAAGAATCGAGTCTTCTGAAGTGCCATTGTAATAGCCTTCGCCTTTAACAAGCGTGTAACCATCAGGGAAAGTTGTGTTCGCCCATGTCTTAACTTTGTTTAGATATCCATCGTCAATTTTTCTTGAATCGTTATCGCTACCTATGTACACGTCGATCCTGTACTTGGCCTTTGCTCTAGCTTCTGCACTCATACACCCACTTGCGAAGAATGGAAAAGTGATGGAATGAATTTTATCGATGCGTGAAATTCCGTTCCTCATACACACACATTTCCCAGTTTTGTTTGGAAAGTTATAAACTTGGAAAACTGTCTACTTCAGTATACTCAACAAATCTTACAAGGATGGAGAACATCGTTGCAGGAAAAAGAGCTTATGGAAAAAGTTGAAGAATGGCAAGTTAAGGCTAGATGTGAAACAGATCCCTTCAACAAGTATGTCTCGATATTCATAGCCTACAATATTTTCTACAACTTGTATGCCAAAAAAAGGAGTGGAGATTTTAGAGCAGACTTTACACAAGGAGACAGCAACAGATCCTCGGCGGTAATTTCTCTCATTGAAACAGATCAACTATTCAAATCAATAGAACTTGACTTACGATCATACACTTCTATTATTCCAGTCTTTAATGAAGAGTACTGGCCACGGCAGAACTCATCGAGAAGCGTTCCAATAGCACAAACACTTAAGACAGGTTTTCAAGCTGGCGATGCAAGGAAGACTATTGATATGTTAATCAAATGGTTGTATAAGGTTCGATGCAATTTAGTCCATGGAGAAAAAAGCTATCATGACTCCAACCAAAGACTATTACTCGAAATAAGCGCTACGTTGCTTGATAAGACTCTGACACATCTAGTGTCTCGTTATAAGCAATCCTATAGATTGAGAGACCGAAGGGAATAGAGAGACGCAGCAGAGAATAGGCACAATCATCGATGGCCAGATAACTTTACATGCAATGATGTTGTTGAATCGAAAATAGGCTGAATTAAATTGAACAAATACAAGAAACTGAATTCTTAAATGCCGCAAAAAGCATAGATTTGTTTATGTCAACACGCCCAAAAGATACAATAGTCATTGAACCGAGAAGTCGCATAGCAAGCTTTGATACCCTAGGATACTACACTACTATGGCTGTCAACGGCGCGATCGCAGGAGCACTTTTCGGCAAGGACAAAGAGAAGAAGTCTACCTTCTACAAATCTAAAACAAACCTCAAGAATAAGCAGATATTGTCACAATTGACAAGTGAAGTCTACTCATATTTAAACAGTGTAATATCTGACTATGCAGATCCTGGAGACTACTACTTTCGCCTGTGGGTGCGTGTTGAAATAGACAGGAAGAGCGGAGCGATAGTTAGCGAACCTCTCTTCGAGATTGATATGTTTAAATACACTGGCAAACTCGGAGGAAAATATGTAGAAGTGGGGAGTTACTACTTGGACGTGGTTTTTGTCGGAAGGGAAGGAACTCTTATAACTCCATTCATTGTGAAGGGGATCAATCAAGTCGCTAACATCACGAAATTGGTCAGATTCAAACCCTATGATTCATATAATCTTGCTCCGAAAGAGATTAAAAGTAAGATAACACCTGACTCTGCGTTCATAGTTATTGATGGAGAACCGATACAGATCAACCTGATATTAGATGAAAAGAAGAATATTGTTGTTCCCTATGTTCAAAGAGGTCACAAGAAGATCAACCTGGAAAACCAGGAGACAGTGGAGAATTTTATTCTAAGTGAAATTAAGATGAAACCCGAGATAAGAAAATCAGGAACTGCTTTCCAGCTTGTTGATGACGAACTCAAGAAAATACAAGAAAAAATACAGCGTGATTCCAAAGAATCGGAAGAACCTGACTTACTTGAAAACCTGAAACTTAATGCCGCGCTTGATAACATGTTATCTCTATTGGACAAAGTAGATATAAGCAAACTATCGGCTGATCAGAACAACCTCCGAGAAAACTACCTTAAACAGCTCGAAAGAATGAAAGATAAATACACAAAATTATCTAGTGAATGGGAAGGATTGCGAAAGGAAGTTGAAACGACAAAGAAAGATATGGAGGAAGGAGAGATAACTTACGAGCAATTCAGTACTGTCAGAGTGAGGAGATATAAGGCTCTAAAATCTGTAGAACAGCAGCTTATAGAGTTTCAAGAAGAATTAAAACGAGACTTTATGCCTGATTTTCAGAATTTCTTAACAAAAGTGGAGGAAAAGAAAGGTGGACAAAAATGATGTTGATCTAGATGAACTAGATGCAGCTATTCACAAAGCAAATGAAGCGACAAAGAAGCGGCCAGATTTGACTTCGAAACTGACTGAACTGACAAAAAAGATGGAAGCCATGAAAGTGGCCTCGCTTCAATTGATACGCTTGAGAGATGACTTCGAAAGAGGCAACGTAACCACAGAGGATTACCAAGTCCAAAGCAAGAGATTGCGAATGGACATTGAAAGAGCAAGAAACGAGGCAGACCTACTGAGCATTATTCATAACATAAGAAACGAAGAAAAGAAATCTACACTTCTTCGTTTGAAGGAGACAATCATATCAAACAAAGACTTCATCATAGCTGTTGCGGAGATTCTCAAGTCAATACTCACCGGATCATGACATGCGCGCGCATATATTCTGTGATTGAAGTGAAAAAAGGGTTAGCCCTATTCTCCAAAACTATGTGACCTTTCTGTGTCTTATGAAAAAAGGTTCAGGATACCAGTACGGGCTAAAGACAAAACTGAATGCTCTAGGCAGTCTCGTTATCAACTTCGAACTCGGATGCAATGTCACATCCTTAAACCTCTGAATTTCATTCTCACTCATCGCAGCCATGATAAAATATGTTCCAAGATTTCTCGCTTCTGAAGGTATGCTTGTACTATACTGAGTGATCAAGATGAACCCTACACCTCTCTTCCCCAACTCATTCAAACAATTGATGAGGTTTTTCGCTCTCAACAATCTAGTCTCGTCCAAGACAAGAAGTAATTTCAGATCGTTTGTTTCAGGCCAAGTCGATGCATCTTGATAAATCCCTTCTAACTCATCCGTGATATCCTTCTTTCCATGAGTAAAAACTACTTTCAACAATTCATGCTGACCAAGTCTATTGAACAAAGTTCCATGAGGATCAAAAGCAATAACATTAATCTTATTGGCTAAAGCCTCCTTAATCAAAATCAATGAAAGAAAACTCTTTCCAGTTCTAGTTTTCCCAAAAAGTATCGCATGTCCTGTAAGAACATCGAGCGGGAAGTAGACTCTTCTCTTCTTAACAATCTTCTTTACCACAGACTCGACAATATGACCAAGAAAAGCTCTTCTAGGCGATTCAACGCTCACTTCCTCGCTTGGAATGTGGATCTGTTCCTCTATTTCCTCTTCTTTCGGAATCTCTAAAGCAGTAGTAAACATTTTTCTAAGAACTGAACCAACATCCTTGTCACAACCGAACCCAGCACAATCTTCTTTCAAGGCTAAGCAATAATGTTTCTTTATCTCATCCCAAAGCGGGAAAAACTCAGGGTTGAAGACGATGATAGGATCTTTAACTTCTGTGCACTTGACAAAATAAGTTAGGTTGGCTTCTATCTTCGCAGACCTCATCCTACCAAGGATTTCATCCACGGCTTGTTGAAAAGTATCGCAAGGATGAGTATAGGTGTACAGGAACAGGGCAGCAGCGAACAAGTTTTCCTTTATCAGAAAATACGGCTTCATATGCTCCCTTATCTCTCCCTCTACGTCCCTACACGTCTGCAAGAACTTCCTCGCATAATCCTCTTCCTCTTTCATCTGTTTCGGATGATGCGGAGCATGTGTGATAGGATGATTTTTGATGTGTTGTTGAAGGCCTTGAGCGATGTACTTATGGTAATTATAATTTCTCTTAGCCCAGTTCAGTCTGCCTTCTAATTCTTCTGGGACATCTGGCTCTAACTTGAACGGAACTTTATTTATCGTGATGAGAACAGCCTTGAACAATGGCGACCTAGAAAGATGATCTAATAGCGTCGAAGCTGCTTTCCATTGGATATCTTTCTCGAAACTGAGGCCAAACTTCCTCACAAAACTCTCTTTGTCAACGACTTCTTTTGCAACTAAGCATGCTATTCCGATAAACTTGTTGTTTCTTTCGAGGATACCGATGGATTGTTCGTTGCTCCAGTATCCCTTGAAAGGTTCTTTATACTCTAGAAACCCTTTCGGAACCTCTTTTCCTGTCTGTGCACCCTTATCCCAGCTCCCAGGTCCATACTTCTGCTCATACGCCCATCTACGCCACTTATGATAGTCATCCCATGGACTCGGTGCTTCATCCATAACATCACGAAAATATGTTGATCCCCTAACCCCTTGAAACAAAGTACGTTACATGTGAGAGACAGGAATGGATGGTATCAAACCCAAGCATCTTCATCTAATCAATCTTTTTCTTTCATTCTCATTATTCCAAATGTCTACATAACCCTTACATCTTTCACATGTAGGTCTACCTTTTCGCCAGATAATCACCCAGGCGTCAAGACCATTTTCTGATCGATATTCCTTGCAGGTTGGACAGTAACCTCGCATCAAAATCGATAGAATTTTCGATCGCATGGCAATTAAGTTTATCAGAAGACATTGTGTCCGAAAATTCCACACTTAATAGACTTCTGTCGTGCGCGCTATATTCACATTAAAGAAGATTTTCGTTGCGATTTTTAAATACTTAAATTATCCTTGAACACATAATTGATAAACTGCTTATTGAGGAAGTGTCCATGCCACAAAATGTTCAGGACTATAGCGAAATTGACGTCATTAAGTTTCTCAAAGAGGAATTTGAGAGAATCATAACGAATTATCCATTTCGACGTGAGGGAAGTATCCTCAGCGAAGCTCAGGCTTTTGAGATTTGGTTTCTTCATCAAGAGATGGGCATTGAATATGATGAGGCACAAAAGCACATCTTAGATGACGCAAATGATTGTGGAGTTGATTTCATCTGGGTAGACGATAACAACCATGAGGTGGTTGTCGGCCAAGCAGAGTACGAGCCTTCATGGACGAGAGGCCCAGGAAATGCAAACAAAGCTTCGACCACATTCAAAGAGTTTAATAATTATCTTTCAACTTCGAATCTTCCAGCCAAACTCCATGAACATGGTAAAATGCTTTGGAGAACTGCAAGGCAGAAATCAAACGAATACAACATTAGGCATGTTTATGTCACTCCTAAACATTTCACTGCTAATCAAGAGGATAGAATCAGATCAGTGGCTGGAATTAACAACTATGATTTTGTCACACATGATATCTTGATACAGAGAGGGGAAGAATTCCTTGATGGACAAACTGGAATGTGTAATTTCAGTCTCACGACTGGGAATATCCTAAAGATTCCATTCGACACAGGCACAGTGTACATAACCAACGTAAAAGCTAAGGAAATCTATGAAGTAGTTGAAAAACACAAGAAATCTAAGAGATTGAGGGCACTGTTTTCCTCAAATGTCAGAAATTACTTGAGCAGTAAGAAGAGGAACAAGGAAATTGCTGAGGCCATGAAGACGACGCTGAAGGACACTCCTCAAGAATTCCTTCTATGCAATAATGGCATCACAATGATAAGCAACCACATAAGACCTGAGGGTAATTCCCTGAAATTGGAGCGAGCATCGATCACGAACGGATGCCAGACTGCAATGAATATCCACTCATTTTTTGAAGAGAATCCTAATGCTAATCCTAATGGTGAAGTGCTTGTAACTGCTATAGAAATTCCAAAAAACGTCACAAGACTTTCTGGAGATATAGCAAGATCAAGAAACAATCAAAATCCAGTCGATTATAGAGACCTGATGTCCAACAACTTCCGGCTAGTTTGCCTACATCACAGATTGCTGGCAGATAGAGTATCTGGCTCTGAGCGCCGATACTACCTAATTAGAAAGGCTGGAGAAAAGCAGACTCTATTGAAAGATCAACCTGAGTTTCGTGGCAGATATATATGGATTGACGCAGTCGATCTAGCCCAGTGTATTGCTGCTGTAATACGACAGAATCCATATCTGAGTCAACAAGGAATTTCTGATCTATTTGGAAAAAGTTTCAACAGTGTTTTTCCCGATGTGAATGATCCAACTCATTCCAGATGCAAGTATAGCTGGTGGATTACGGAACTGATTTGGCAGTCATACGGCAACAAGGATAAATGGAAAGGGATCAATGACCCACAAATATACTATCAAAAAGATTTCAAGAACCCAGCTAGATGGATAGTCGCAGCACTCATAGATCGGAGACTGAAAGATCGTTATCGCTTCAATGAAAGCCTTGAACAAAGATTCGTATCGAAGGCCGAAAAATTGTGGACCAATCCTAGACTCGCAGAATCGCAGGATTTTAGAGAGCACGTTTTCAATATGGTGAATGACGCATTCGATCTATTACGAGCAGTGTCACGTACATTGTTAAGGAAGAAATTGCCCAAGGCAGAGGAGGCGTATGCTACCTATGAAGATTTGCTTAAAGGTCCTTCCACGTATGAAGTGGTTTTACGCGAGTTGCAGAAAGGCAAAATGAAAACATATCAAGATCGACTAGACAACTCCATGAACAAGCTTGTTGAATATCTTAAAGTAAATTGACAGTTACATGCCATTGAGAAGAAATTGAAGCATCTCTGCATGCATGCTCGCCATTCTTTTAGTCTTGATAGCAGTTTGCATGCACGCATGAAAAACATGCGATGTACACATAAAGAAAACGGCAAAACATGGACATGTAACCTATTTATAATTAACTTTTCAAGTTGAAATTGTGGGCTCCCGAATAATTGCCAATCCAGAAGTGTTGTCTGAATCTCATATCCCCGAGAACATTCTGCATCGAGAAAAGGAACTAGCCCATCTTTCTAATGCCACTAGTGTTGTCAACACGTTTATCCATGGTCCCAGCGGCTCGGGTAAGACTCTGTTGGTTAAGAAAGTTATCGAAGATTTCAATACAAGAAGGAAAGGAATTGCGATTTACATCGACTGTTGCCTATATCAAACTACCAACGCAATATTTCATGAGATTCTGCTCTCTCTGAACACTATCGTTTCAAGCAAAAGCAACTATGATTTGACTAAGAGATTGAAAGCAAAGATGAGAAACCTAGATAGCGGACTTACCATATGTCTAGACCATTTTGAACGTCTGAAAGAAATCGAAACGGTAAACAGGCTTCTGAGCCTCGAAGTGAAACTGATCTTGGTTTCTGAAAACTTAGAGACGTATAGAAAACTGAACGCAATAGGAAAAGCAAACATCACCAACATCATCGAAATCCAAAACTACAGTGAAGACCAGGCTTTTGGAATACTCCTTGATAGAGCGAGAGAAGCATTGGAAGGAGGAGCTTACTCTGAGGACACTATCAGAAAAATAATCCAAAACAGTTCTGGCAACATTACCCTCGGTTTGAATCTCTTAAAGGCTCTGGCTTTGAAGGCTGAGAATGAAGGCAAAGATTTGATAGACAACATTGAATACGAGTATGAAGTCGATTGTGAGCACGAAGAATTAGGTGCTGATGAAAGAATACTCGTAGGTATATTGCGAGATCAAAAAACTTTGGCAAGCAACGCACTTTATGGCTTCTATTCTCAGAAAGCAAGATTTCCGAAAGGTGAAAGATCATTCAGGAATTACATGCAGAATCTATGCCTCAAAGGACTGGTTAAGAGCGTTGGCGAAAAGAGAGGAAGGATATACGAAATCATTGAACAAGCGGGTAAGTAGATCCGAAGAGGCTTTTGTATGACAGACGAACAAGCAAGCGATGTTTTGACAGAAGACTTAGACGAAGAAATAATGAAAAGAATGCCACTCTGGTTCAGAAGATTGAGGGAAGCACACGCAAGAAGAAGATTAAGCGTCTTCCACTAGAGCCAAAAGTTTCTCTAACTTCTGTGGATCTTCAGTCAGTTTGTCGAGCAGCCTATCTAGCTTCGCTTTGGTCTGATCCAGTTGGCTTGCTATTTTTAGATCTGATGGCGCTCCACATTTGTTGCAAAATTTGGATCCAGGCTGATTGGTGCTGTGGCATCTATCGCAAACTATGGGCTTGAGTTGTTCGGCTTCTCTTTCGATTTTAGTGGTTCCACTCAGTATGCACTGTGCTTCGTCGATGTCTTCTCCAGCGAGGTGAATGTAAACAGAAGGCATCTCTGAGCCTTGCTTCCAACCAGCAGTAGCGCACAGAAGAGCATGTGGGAGAATCTTGCTCGCCAGAGTTACCCTTGAGTGTCTGATAAGGTATAACCAGACTCTTTTCTTGATACCAGCTCTTTCAGCACAATCTTTTAGGATTGACCTAGCCGCCCCGTATGAAAGTTGTTTGATTATCTTTTTTGAGCTTAAAGTCACCCATAGAGGAGCACCTAGATCATCTCTTAATGGGTGCATGTTAAGCCAAGCAGATAATATGGGAACTGAAATTATGATGCGACCATGATCTCTGCCCATTTTTCCGTTTACAAGCAGACGTGCACCGAGTTCGTCAAACTCGATGTTTCCAACGTTCAGAGTAAGAATTTCACCGAGTCTTCTCATAGACTCAAAATATACCCATATAAAGGCTTTGTCTCTAAGGTTTCTTGCGCTGTTGGCGATGGCCTCGATTTCGTCTATTGTCAATAAATCTTTCTTTTGGAGTGTGTTTTGGATGTTGTTTCTTGCCTTTATCCATCTGACTTCTGGTGGATATTCATCTTCGCAACCGTGAAGCCATTTATAGAATTTCTTTAGTATGACTTTATAATCACGTTTAGTCCATTCTGAATAATCCCGTTGCTCAATCTTCGCCACAAAGTCTATTATATCATCCTTAGTCGCCTCGTTGAATGGTTTGTTAAGAAATGACGCGATCAGTCTCAACGTGGAAATGTACTTGATTATCCTCGCGATGCCCAAGCCTTCGGCTGCGAGTTGCTTATAGAATCGAGAAATAATCTCGCTATTTTCTTTACCCAAAGAATTCGTTTTAAGCTTGATCAATTCTCTCTCAAGAATTCTGGGATAATTGTAGATAACGGCGGCTTCAGTCACAAAATCACATTACCCTTCATCCTCTTTATTGGTTAGGGATATGCGACAGTGCCGTTACGCCCCCGGAGAGCCCGCCAGCACCATCACACATCCATTTCAGGCAGGTATTCTGCCAAAATTTCCATTATTTCTTTTTGTCTTTGAATAATAAATCGTTATGTATACTTGACTATATTCTTCAGGTATTGGTTTTCTCTTCATCGTGCACGCATTTCATGCATGGGTTCTATTCTTATACTATTTCACCGAGTCTCTTTGCGTTTTTCACAAATGCTTCAGCTATTTCTTTTGCTTCATTCTCATTGAATACTCGTTTTCCATCAGATTTCAGGTTTGATAAAACGTCTTCTATCTTTCCGATATCATCATCGTAGAACCTAAAGTCCAACGGACTTTTGATTTCTTGGAAGCCTTTACTATTAAGCTCTTTGCGGATGGTCTCGTCTTTCTCTCGTATGATGCTCTTTGCCTCACTAGAGAAAGTAGGAATGAGCAATGCTAGATCTGAATTATCTATCAACTCTTTCAGGGATTCAGCCTGACTAAAAACCAATTCTTCTATCCTTTTCGCTGAGAAACCTTTGCTTACCTCCTTCAAAAACTGATCAGATCTCTTGTACGCTCTGACTGCCATGTCTTTAATGTTGAACTTAATGGCGACAAGTCTATAAGGGGTATCAATTTCATCAAGTTGAAAATTCTCTTCAACCCATCTGTTGAGATCAAAATCTTTTGTTACTGGTGTACTAGCAATCGGAGAGATCTGAATCATTCTGCCGCGAGCTGGACTTGCCCATCCAAGTTTATCGAATTTATCGCCGAGGACATCCTGTCCACTTTCAGCCCATTTTATTACACAAACGAGATCTGTCTTCTCATTTGCGATAGCATTCCTCAAGGCTACATGAGATATCTCATGCTTATGAATCATTTCTGCGATTTGTTCCTTCAATGCTTCGTAGAATTCTTTGTATCTGTTGTCTTGTTTCAGCTTCATTAGCTTCTTGTACATCTCCAAATTTCCTTTGAGGAAATGATAGTGTTCAATCACTTGTTCCTGTGTAAGACCATCAACTTGCTTCTTGAGTTCTCTTAAATCAAACCTGTTGTGAGAGAACAACAGCGAGCAACGACAGAATACATACTGCCAGCTATTTCTATCAAAAATGCTCTTTTCGTCTAGATCATCTACGAAAGGTCGAACTATCTCACCTTCTCCTAATCTCTTAAGAAGAACAAAAGCAAAAAATCGTTTTACACCACCATCTATCGAATCAGGAATTCCTAACAAGACATTAGTTACTAGATCGTTGGTTATATTCAACTTGATCCTGAGATCTAACTGATCGAATTCTCCTCTGTCGCATTTCTCGATGTAAGCGTTCTTTGTATTCTCAATTGATTCCCAGTAGTGGTCGTGGTTTGGAGCTAGAGTCGGGAAAAGTTGTTTAAACACGTTGAAGATGTTTTGAACAAATGATGAAATATCCTTCTTTGTGACTTCTACCTGATTTCTCCTTTTTAGAATATCCGAAATTGTTGGACCAGAGAAAATTGTGAAAGTTATTATGGAGAGTATATCAGCCGCCATGGATATTAACACTTGAGGGGAGGAACCAAAGGTAATCGTGTAATGAATCAGCAAGACTAAAACGGCAAGAGAGCCTATGTAGAATATGCTTCTAATCAGCGTTGGGTTTGTCAACTTGACCATTTTCGCAGACTCCCATCCAATAGAGGATTCTGTAAAATAAACTGTTTTGCAAACACGCGTTCTTGCATCTCTCTTTTTATTCTTTCTTCTCTCACCCACTCATGAAAGTTACCGATTAATACTAGTTGATCAAGAATGTTATGACTTCTTAGTTTCTCTGTCTTTTCATAAATGGTTTCGAGAGATTCGTTATGACAAAAATCGTGAGTTTTGCATTCCCAATTTGGATGATATCCCTTATACTCAATCTTGGTCAGAAAACCATTCGTCGAAGAGTCAAAACTTCTTGGTCCGATTGATGCCATTTTCTCCCGTACTTCCGGAGGAACCTTTGTAGGTTCTCTTGCACTTACACTATCTACACCCAGCATCGGCAAAACAGTTTGTTCAGCGCATAATGTTTTGGCAACTCTATTCGAGACGTCATAGCAATGAACCCACAATTTTTCTTGATTTTTTCGGAAGTCATTCAAAACGCTGATTGTTGTCGTTGAAATCCTCTCATTTAAGTTCTTTCCACGACCGTCTACGAGAATACTCTGAATAGATTGATTCGTGATTTCTTCAACTCTTCTCTTGATCCGATTCCCCTTCTCTGAAGGTAACAAAGTCGCCAAGATAGGTTTCTGATGTTGTTCAGCTTCTTTGATAAACCATCTCAGGTACTCTTGATACTCAGAGGAAGTATATTTCCAGTAGTCTGGGATCACAATTGCGATTGAACCTGCATCGATTTGAAGTTGGATCAAGCTTCTAAGCACATTGTTGTCTTTTCTTTCAATGCTTCCGAATTTCTTTTTGTTCAAGTGTGGTATAAGAAGGAAGTCTCCTCCTTGTCGTTTGATTTTCTTTGAGGTTGAAAGGTAATCAAGTCTTTTTTTGTAGTATTTCTTGCTGCGACTTAGGGATGAAAGATCTAATGGCCTAAAACGGAGAATCTTTGTATAAAGCGTCTTAACAAAGGGAAGACCTATTGTTTGCAACGCCCGCAGTTCAGAAAAATTGAGAGCTTTGAATGGAAATGTACCTTGGAAATCTGACAAATACAGACTTCCACATCTGGCATGAGTTGTGCTATCAACATGTTCTACATTCACTGATGCCATGTCAACCACAAGAATAACTCAGATAGTCTAGTTGTACTTTTCGATTTCTAATATAAGTACTTTCACCCTCGCAAACTAAGCAATTTGGGGAAGAATTAATGCGCGGGCGTAGCGCACAAACCCAAATGGATGAGACAGTGAATCATTATTGAGAGAAGAAATAAAAGATAATAAATAAGTTTTGAATGATATTATAGGGGTCATAGATTGTCGGATGAATATTTTTTAAAAGTAATTCAAAAATACTCACATGGTAGTCAACATAAAGATGCAGTTGAGAGAGCAAAAGCCGAATTGGATAGTGTCATCAAGGATTGGGCTGGATCCTGCCTTATTTCAACAAGCATCTCTGGCTCATTTGCTAAAGGAACAGCAACCACATTGGGTTCAGATTTTGATCTATTTGTTTCTTTAGATACTTCGGACACATTGAAGGATGTTTATAACAAACTATATGCAAAATTGAATTCGCTAGGGTATTCGGTCAAAAAACAGAATGTCTCTTTAGGTCTTGTGGTCAACGGTCTCAATGTGGATGTAATCCCAGCAAAAAAGCATGCAGGACATACTAATGATCACAGCATCTATCTATCTAAGTCAGACAGTTGGACTCTGACAAATGTCGAAACACATATAAATTTGGTAAAAGGCTCAGGGCGCCTCAATGAGATCCGTATTACGAAAATATGGACTAAGCTGCATAAACTCGAATTCCCTTCTCTCTATTTGGAACTCATAGTCATTGAGGCTTTGAAAGGAATGCCAACAGACCATCTTGACTTGAACTTTCAGAAAGTTCTAGGATATCTATCAACAACATTTCCGAATCAGAAAGTTACAGATCCCGCAAATACAAATAATATTATATCTGATCTACTTACAAGCTCCGAAAAAATGGTGATTTCTCAAAAAGCCAAGGAAGGGTATGATGCAACGAATTGGTCGAGCGTAATTTGGTGACAAAATGGGGAAAATAGAAAAAAGTGAAGTAGATGAGGAAAAAATAGTACTGGACTCCGTTTTCTCTGCAATATCTGAACCTTTAAGAGCTATTCTTACAACCACTTCAGCCGGTGTAAGGCATCCAGGAACTAAAGGTGATGCAAGCGAGTTTCAGTGGTTACAATGGTTGAAAACCTATCTTCCACAAAGATATGAGGTGAAGAAAGGCTTTGTGATTGATTCAGAAGGTTGCATCAGTGAACAACAAGACATTATAATCTACGACAGACAGTATACCCCGTATCTACTTAACAAAGAAGGCGTAATTTATGTTCCTGCTGAGAGTGTTTATGCAATCATTGAAGTAAAACAAGAGTTGAGTAGAGTCTACATTAAATATGCCGGAGATAAGATAAAATCGGTAAGATGTCTGAAGAGAACTAGTATCCCTATACGGCATGCTGGTGGAATTTATGAACCTAAACCTCTGCATAGGATAATTGGGGGATTAGTGTGCTTAGACAGTTCATGGAAAAAAGGCATCAATGGTTCAAATGTTTGCGGTGCTCTGGAACAAGTCAAGGATAGTAACAGTCAGATTGACTTGATATGTTGCTTGACAAGAGGGGCTTTAGCTATATCCTATGAGAAGGATTCAATTAAACTCAAAAAATCAACACCAGAGAGTTCCCTAATCTTTTTCTTCATAAAATTGATGTCAGCACTTCAGGACATAGGAACCGTCCCTGCAATAGATTTCAATGCTTATTCGAGAACTTTAAAGAACTTTGAGGCGCCATCGTAGGTGGTCCTACATGGAAGACTGTGGGCATGTAAGGAATCCTTTCGTGGATGGAACATGGAAATTACATTAAGCGAACAGTTCAATCAGGTTTAGTCAAGATTGGATGATGGAAAGTTTATGAAATCGTTATTCGATTTATCTTCTGAAGAAAAATGAGAATGCCAAATGGTACTTTATCGATTCCAGATATCGGAAGAATAGACAAATCATTAGAAGATATTGTGAGTGGTGTTCCTCCTCAGCTTTTTCACTATTTCCGTCTTTATTTTCAGAAGAACCTTGCTAGTGGTTTGGGTAAAGATGTTGAAATGGATTTGAGGTTAGTAATAGATACGAGTTCCGTTCTTTCAGAGTTGATATCCTATGTGAAAACTGGTAAATCAGTATTGCACGAAATTGCTCAAGGTGCTTTTATTTCGTTTTATGCTCCCTCAAAATTAATCACTGAAGTTGAAGAGAAAATACCTGAGGTATCTAGAAAAAACAAGATAGATCAGAATCGCTTGACTCAAGCATGGCAAATTTATTTTCGGCCGCGAATAATAGTGTGCGACCCGAGAAGTTTTCTGGACTCGTTGTTTGGTTATTTCATAGTGGGGAAACGAGATATCGAAGATGTACCATTTGTTGCTTTAACATTTTCACTAAAGACCCACGGAATAGTAACTAGAGACAAAGATATAACCGAGCAGCCTGTAGTCCGGACTTGGCAGATGGGCGGCGTCAAGAGACTGATAACAATTTTCAAGAAGGGATCCTTTTCATTTTTCATGTCAGCTCAGTTTATAGTGCCTTTATTCCGTGTACTTTTTCAAATGGGAATTGTTGTTCTAAGATCATTAGTTGATCTAGCTGTAAAAGCCATACAATTCTTAACGGGCCTGGTAAGAGGGGTAATCAGAGAAGTTGGAAAACTTCCTGATTGGATAAAGATATTGTTAGGTATAGCCGTCATTGCAATGCTCGTAAATGAAAACTTCCGAAAAACTACGCTAGATTTCCTGCGAAAAATAGGGGAGTCAATAGCTACTTTTCTTGTACAGGTGTATAATCTGGTCAAGAGTTTGCTCGAAAAAATAGCTCCTTATGTAGAATTCACGGTTAATGTGCTGTATGTGTTGTTTAACAGTGTTAACCAAGCAATAGTTCAGCTTCAATCATTGTAGGGATGCTGCACTCGTCCTGAAACCTATCTAATTGTGCACAAGGCTGTCTATCCTCCGTATGTTCTCGAAGCTTTGTGACAATCTAGGCATAGTATCTCACAATTGGAAAGTACGTCTGGTCCACCAGCTTCTTGACTGGTTTTGTGATGGGCTTCCCATCTTGTTCCTCTGTTTGCCATAGTAAAACCGCTTTCATAACATCTTGCATACCTATGTTTCACAAGGCAATCTCTATTTATCCTTTGGCATTCACATCTTCCACCAGCCTTCGCTAATGCAGCCCTTACTACGTCTTCAGGAAATGTCCCCATTTCCAACACCAGAATTCTTTTTCCTACATGGTAGATTTATGATTTTTTATTATAGTATTTTAACCTAAGCGACATAAATCTCAGAAGAACAACTGACTACATCCAGCGCTGTCAGATTTGTAGACAACAAATATAACTCTTTCAGATTCTAATTCATTCTTGAGAGTTCAATATCTTGTTGAGTTCAATAGATTTTTGCCAACACTCTTGAACTTCCTTGTCTGAGAAGTACGGCTTCACCTTTTTGATTGTCCTCAGAACTTCTTCAGCCGGGACACCGATTGCTAGTGCGCGCTCTCGCAAGTAGTGAATTGAGACAAGTAACTCAAGCTTATCTGACGAATGGATGTCCTCGCCGAGGAAAGATTTAAGCTTACTAATTCTGGCAGTTTCTGATTCATTGAGTTCTTCTTGAGGAAATGATTTTGATTCCGTCATCTCATAAAGTATTCTTGTCAAGTCGGGTGAATAAGGACCATGGAGATACCAATTATGATAAAATTTCAGATCCACTCCGAATGCCTGTAGCAGATAGACAAGTTTCTGTAGTAGTTTTCGCTCAGTGAAAGTTTCTAGTTTGGGATTTATTCCAAGCAACTTGAGACAAGTGACTAATTTACCTTTCGAGGTCATTCTGAATCACTTTTGCAATACGGGTTCTAAACTGCCTGAATGCATCAAGTCCTTCCTTTGTCAAAACGTAGGTAGTCCTAGGTTTCCTATCTATAATCTGTTTATGCACTTCTGTGTATCCTTCCTCTTCCAATGCCCTAAGATGACTTGCCAAGTTGCCATCAGTAATCTCCAAATCCCTTTTTAACTCGCGAAACTCAGCGTCACCATGCAAGTATAGGATTTTAAGAATCAAAATTCTATATGGATGAAAAATTTTTGGCGGTATTTGTAATATGTCAATGTCGTCAGATTTGATCCATTCAGTGAGTCTTTTCCTAACTAGCTGTTCCGACATGATATCTCCTTCTCAATTCAGTCTTTTGCATACGTGTACAAACACACATTATTATGAGATGTTAGTACTTGCTAAAATGCTTTGCGAAAGAAAGTTCTAGGAAATTGAGGATACTTTTAATCTACATGTACTTGCAATAGCAAAGTTTATATCTTCGAATAGTGCTTCAACCTAGGTTTTAGGAGGGTTGTATAATGGCAATCGACATAAAGGTGGCCGCGACTGGCATCATTGCCCTGTGTCTAGCGTTGTCAGCACTGCTCTTCCTTTCCAGCATGTCGCATCCGAGCTTACAGGGAAGTGCAGACAGGTTCTTTGGTCTAGCAGTGGTTTTAATAGCTATCGTCGTTATCATGTCGATTCTCGGAGTAAAGATCAAGTTTCCATAAGGAGCATGGAGGTGAGAAACTATGCAGTCAGCAATTGGACAAGAAGTTGAAGGTAAGTTCTACACTCTTTTCATTGATGGTAAAGAGTATCACACAGAAAAGTCAGCACTTACTGGCGCCGAGATTATGGATATGGGCGGCATCCCACACGAGCTAGGTCTTCTGCTTATTCTAGAGGATGGCACTCAAGTACAAGTCAGAGAGGATGAAGTTATCGAACTCAAGCCGGGTCGCCGCTTCAAAAAAGCTCCACGGTTCGTGCGAGGGTAAAACTTGCTGGATAGACGACTTCAGGAAATTGAGCTACTACGCAAGAAGTATGGTTCACTAGAGTATGGAACGAACCTAGAGTGGATACTCTTTAAAGATTTCCCATTGCCACAAGGATGGAATAGAGCCACGACACCACTATTAGTTCTTATCCCTTCAGGTTACCCAGTGATTCCTCCCGACAATTTTTATGTACCCGTTGGGTTCCGTCTTGCATCTGGTGCAATGCCCTCTAACTATAGCGAGGGTCAAAGCCATCTTGGTCAACAATGGGGCCAGTTCTCCTTTCATGTACAAAAAGAGCAGTGGAGTCCTAAAACGGATATTCTGGAGGGTGATAATATTCTGACGTTCATGTTAGGTGTTGAGAGGCGATTAAAAGAGGTCAACTAGATTGAACAAGCTTGTTATGAGCATGTCACATTGGGAAAACGCTAAGGCTCATCTGTTGCAAATGGATGGAGAACACTTTGCTTTCTTCTTATGTGGAGTGGCAGAGGTTAATGATGGTATTTCATTCTTTGTACGAGAGGTCATTCCTATCCTTGATA
>Ga0315312_1000830_pt1 | contig 29596 bp, 22 predicted proteins | sample TDP7_MG_FD_203629 | JGI IMG/M metagenome (GOLD analysis project Ga0315312, IMG submission 203629) | Freshwater sediment microbial communities from Lake Towuti, South Sulawesi, Indonesia - TDP7 | ecosystem: Environmental > Aquatic > Freshwater > Lake > Sediment | place: Indonesia: South Sulawesi... | reverse complement strand
CAGATCGAAAGCGTTTGACATCTTCCTCATCACCTCGTAGTAAGTCATCTCGAACCTCCGGTAAAAGGGTTAGGCAACACCGATGCGGGGGATGAATACCATACCGTCCACTCCCCCGAACCGCGAGATTCATTTTTTCGACCACGCGATGCCCCCATGGGGGGCATCCTCCCCTTCTCTCTCACCCTCCCCATCACCTCACCACACAGGTAACTCAGCCTCCCATAGGCCTGTCTACCTTGTACATGCACAGGCCTTGGGCGTGTAAAATTGTTGGATGTATTCTCCGGTCACATTCATGGAGCTTGTTTATACGTTGAGGCGATTTCTTTTATTCGATAAGAGGTTCGGGTCCACCGGGTATTGTGGTAGGCAAACAGGGTGTAGACGGTGCGTCTACAGCATGCACATCGTTACCGGTAAGCAGTGACTGATGACAGGCAAAGGGAGGTCGACAGAATTATAGATCGACACATGAAATGCTCTTTGCTATCGTTCATGCATGCGACGCAAGGTAGAGGAGTAAACGCCCTGGAAGACGACTAAGCGCCCGGTCGACACAGGTCGGGTCTGGCATGGATGTTGAGATGTAAGGAATCAAGCGGGAAGGTTTTTGGTGGCGGGTTGAGCGGCTTTCCAGTTGTCGCGGAGGAGGTCGTGGAGGCGGTTCATGGGAACAGCGCTGATGCGGCCAAAGGCGTCGGGGAGGTATGTAAAGGGGCTTATCTGGAGCCCGTTGCAGGTGACGATGAAGCTGGTGAGGATGGCGGCGGTTCGCCCGCCTCGATCGCTTCCGAAGAAGAGGCAGTTTTTCCGTCCGACAGCAACTCCCCTTAGGCTTAGCTCGGCGCTGTTGTTCTCGATCTCGAGGTCCCCCTTTTTGCGGTAGCGGGTCGGGGTTTCTGCAATTCTCCATGACTGACCACATACGCCTGTCATGCGATACGTTCCTTGCAAGGGCCGTACCCTGTGAACGCGAGAAAGGCGACTGCGCAGCCCCCATAGTCCCAAAAGCGGCAGGAACGCCATTGTGCTCGAGCCACACAGCGCTTTCGGTTGAGGGCGCTGTATTTCAAGCATGTCGGGGGGACGGTCTCGCTCAAGGAGCGAGTGACCCGAAACAGCGTTCGGAAACGCTGATCGAGCACACTGGAGAAAAGGGCTCCCGCTGTTCTTCAGTTCTCGATGCTGTCGTTGGTTACGCACGCAGGACTTGTGCGAGAGCCCGGAAGTCGCTTTTGCTGCCCAGGTAAGTCGCCGGGGGAACCCCGGCGCAGCAATTCAAAACCTGCGGAAGGTGCACCGCCAAAACGCTCCATCCGCTATGGTATATTCGGAATGAGGGAAAGAGGACTCACGCATCACACGGAGCAACCGAGGGCAAAGAGGCTGCCGCGTGGTGTAGGCGCGTGCTTTGCCCGCTGCGTGCCTGGCCGCGCGGAGCAACGGTGGAAGACCGGAGAGCCCAGCAGGCGTGGGAGTGGGCTGGACCTCAAGGCGAGCTTCCGTCGCATATGGCAAGGCCGCAGAAAACTTCTTGTTTGACTGGGGCACGTGCCTCCCGCGCAAGGAAAAAGGAAGGGGGCTGGAGCTGCTGCGGTAACACACAACGCTGCCGATTTTCCGGGGTATTGACAGGTTCTCCAGGGAGGTATATTCTAACGAAGTAAGAGGGTTGCTCGCTTCCTACAAGAAGGAAGGCCCAGTTTGCTTCTGGCTTCAGAACCAATCCGACCGTCATGTGTGGAAAGAGGAGTGGATCATGGGGCAAGAGAAAAGTACCGACCATGGAATTGGCGTAGCGGCCGGGAAAGTCTGGCATTACCTGAACGAAAAAGGGGAGGCTTCGCCGTCCAAGATTGTCCAGGACACAGGTATGCCAAACGATCTGACACAGCGTGCCATTGGCTGGCTTGCACGTGAGGACAAGCTGCACATTGAGAAAACTAAACGGGGGGAGCGGATTCGGCTCCGTTAGGAGGGTCCCGGACAGGAAACGCCGCCGCTGGTTCGGCGACGGTCCGCAAGGTTCCCTCTGTGTCGAACAACAGGGAGTGGCCTGCAGTGGAAATCGCGAGGGTGATTGAACATGTTATCCAACTCCGGCGCGCGAGGCTGAACGATATCGGCGTGACTGTAGTCCAGCTACCTCACGCGTCAGAAGTGGACGTCTCCGTCTCGGACGAAGACGTTGGCCAGGCGTTAGCCCGGATGGTTGACGGCGCTCTTTCCGCGATGAGTTCGGCTGGAGAGCGGCGGTTAGTGATCTGGGCGCGCAAGGCTAACCGTGGCGCCGTGGTCGGGGTCGAGTACAAAGCAGCGACCCCGGAGGTTCAGTTGCGCCTCGGTCTGAGCGAGGTGCAGAAGGAGGAGGCACTCCGAAACTTGGCACAATGTCGAGAACTGCTCGACAAATGGGGTGCTCGCCTTTTCATCAGTTCGTTCGAGCAAGGGAACATCCGATTTGTCATAGAGCTCCCGTGCGAACGATAGGAAAACCTTGAACTTTCGTGTGGGTATCGCTTGTTGACTTGTTTCGGCATTGCGGGCATCCGGAGCGTGCGGTTTGCATGGCGAACTGGAGTCGCACAAAAGGCGTCTAAAGGTCCCGCGCAGAGGGCCTCATTGCTTTCCGAGACGTAGGCTCTTTCTCCGCGGCGCAAAGGGTTCCGCGCATTTTGGCCAAGGCGCGCCGAGGGCGAAGAGCCGGGCTCTAACCGGGATTTTGACCGCGACGCCCCGTCGCTAAACGGAAGGCGTTATGAGAATCGGCATGTTGTCGTGGGAATCTCTTCATTCCATCGCTGTCGGCGGGGTTGCTGCCCACGTCAGCGAGCTTGCGGCAGCTCTCGCCAAGGGACCGGACGAAGTGCACGTTATCACGCGGCTCGGGGCCGGGCAGACGGCGTACGAGTTGATAAATGGGGTTCATTATCACCGGTGCGCCTACGACTCCCGCTCGGACTTCGTCTCTGACATTGACAACATGTGTCGTGCGTTCGTTGACCGCCTGTGGCAGGTCGAAGATCGTCTGGGCAGCATGCACGTAGTGCACGGACACGATTGGCTCACCGCCAAAGCCATTACCTGGGCCCGCAAGGGGCGTGGGAAGCGTGTGGTGACGACCTTCCATTCCACGGAATACGGCCGCTGTGGCAACTACTTTCGCGACGGGTTGTCTCGCACGATCCGCGATTACGAGTGGGAGGCACAGTACGAGTCGGACGCAGTGATCGCCGTTTCCGAGGCCGTTCGGCAAGAAGTCATCCGAATCTACGGCACGCCGGATGACAAGATTACCGCCGTTTACAACGGGGTTGACCCTCACCGCTTCGACGGGTGGGTGGATCAGGGGAAAGTGAAGGTGCGAAGCGGTATCGGGGCGATGGACCCGATGGTGTTGTTTGTAGGGCGCCTTGTCTATCAGAAAGGCCCCGACGACCTGCTGGGAGCGGTGCCGATGGTGCTCGATTCTTGCCCCGGGGCAAAGTTCGTTTTTGTAGGAGAGGGCGACATGCGCCGATTTCTGGAGGAGAAGGCAACTGCCCTGAGGGTGGGACATGCTGTGCGCTTTTTAGGACTACGTCGGGGACAGGACCTGGTAAACATTTATTGCGCGGCTGATGTCGTCTGCGTGCCGAGTCGCAACGAACCTTTTGGCATCGTCATACTCGAAGCGTGGAGCGCCGGCAAGCCGGTGGTCGCTTCCCTAAACGGCGGTCCCGCGGAATTCATCTGGCACGGTGTTACCGGACTCAAGACGCCTACGGATTCGCGGTCTCTTGCTGAATGTCTCGTCTTCCTGCTGAACAAAAGCGATTTCGCTCGGTGGCTGGGACGCAACGGCCGCATCGCGGTGGAAAGCACTTTCTCCTGGGACCAGATTGCCAGGCGCGTCAGGTCCGTTTATGAGCATGTCTGCCCGGAAAAATGTCCCGTTCCCCCGCCTTGGGCGGAGCGAAAGGAAATGTGGAATGAGCCCGCTGTGCTCCGTTTAGACTCGTATGGCAAAAAATACTAAAGCTCGCACCAGAGGGAAGGAATCCAGCCGTCCGCAGAGCCGTCAGCATCGTTCCCTTTCTTCCCCAAAGCCGGTATCTTGGCCGACGGCTTTCCCGGACCGGTACGGGGAAACCTACTTCCTCCTCATAGATGTGGACCCGCACACGCTTTTCGCATCTTGGGAAATTGATGAAATGGACCTTGAGCGAGGCCAGCTTGCGCTTTGCGGTGACACTCAACTGGTGATTCGCGTGTACGACGTCACCTATATCATTTTCGACGGAGGAAACGCTCACAGTTACTTCGACGTCGTGGTGAAGGGAAAAGCCCATAGCTGGTACATCCATCCCTGGATGGACGGCCGTTCGCTCATCGCTGACATTGGCCTGCGCGGCGGCACCGGGTTCGTTGCTCTGGCACGCTCGAACTGCGTCCAGATGCCCCGGACGGGAGAGGATCCGCACGGAATCAGGAAATGGTTGTACGTCGAGGGGCACCCGCAGAAGCATCAGCTCGTTGCTGACGAAGCGTCGCTGCCGTCGCGGTACGTGGGGACCTCGATGCCGATTGTTCCGACGAGCCTGGCAGACCTCAGGCCGAAGGAGCTTATGGACTCCATTGCCAGGGAAGACGTGGTGAGATTCTACAGAGTGCTGTGGCAAGGCGATGCAGGACACCCGCCTCCACAGGAGACTGAGAAGAAGACCTGATAGGAACATCAGCAGAGGCCGTTAGAGCTGCCTCCTTGAGCTGGGGGGTTGGCATTCTACGAAGCTGGAAAGGAGCTGAAAAACCCGTGGCGTTGGGCTACGTGAGTGTCATTCTGCATGCGCATCTCCCCTTCGTCTATCATGGTGACGACCCACGGCCCCACCGTGACGACTGGCTTCACGAAGCGCTCGTCGAATCCTACATCCCCCTTCTGCAGAGCTGGCATCGGCTTATGGAAGAGGGTGTTCAGTACAGGTTGACGTTATCTATCAGCCCCACGTTGCTCACTATGCTGCGTGACCCATCTGTGCAGGACCGCTGTCGCAAACATCTACGGGCGCTGGTCGAGCTCGCGGACAAGGAACTCGAGCGTACCCGCAGGTGGCCCGATGTCAACGCGGTTGTCCAGATGTACCGGGAGCACTTCGCCCTGGAAGAGAGCTTTTTCGTCTCCAAATGGGGCGCGGACCTGGTCGAGTGCATTCGTCCTATCATGCAGGCCGGACGCCTTGAGGTGATCACCACAGCCGCAACGCATGGCTTCCTTCCCGGGCTGAGGGCGGATGAGCACACCGTTCGCTCACAGGTAATGGTTGCTCTGGAGCTGTATACCGAGGTATTCGGCGGCAGGCCGCAGGGTTTTTGGCTGCCCGAGTGCGCTTACTACCCCGGACTCGAACATGCTCTTGAGAGCGAGGGCATTCGTTACTTCATTGTAGACTCGGGGGGACTTCTCAAGAGCCGGCCCAAGCCGAAATACGGCTACCACGCCCCTGTGTATACCGAGTCGGGCGTAGCGGCTTTTGCGCGCGATCCCGCCGCTTCCGAACAGGTCTGGTCATCCATCATAGGCTACCCCGGCGATCACGACTACCGCGAGTTTTACAGGGATATAGGGTATGAGTTAGGGTTCGACTACCTGAGTCCCTATCTTCCGGGGGACGGCTCACGCAAGGATACCGGACTCAAGTACTATAGAATCACCGGCCCCGGCAACGAGAAGAAAACCTATGTTCGGGAGCGCGCCCTCAGCAAGGCGGGACTGCACTCCGGACACTTCCTCGAGGTCTGCAAGCGGCGAATCAACGATCTTGCGCAAGCGCTGGATAGGAGGCCCGTTATTGTGGCGCCGTTCGACACTGAACTCTTTGGCCACTGGTGGTTTGAGGGCCCGGAGTGGCTGGAGTACCTCATCCGGAAAATCGCCTTCGACCAGGAAACCGTGGCCCTGATCGCTCCCTCGGACTATCTCGACCGCTATCCTGTTAATCAAGTCGTGGAGATTTGTCCGTCAACCTGGGGGCGCGAGGGCCACAGCAAAGTCTGGGTCAATGGCGCAAACGACTATGTGTATCGGCATCTGCACTGGGCTGCACGGCAGATGAAAGCGCTGGCCAGCGAAGCGTCGCCTCAGCGCAAGCTCGCCTACCGGGCTACAAAGCAGGCGGCGCGCGAGCTTCTCCTTTCCCAGTCGAGCGACTGGCAGTTCATGATGCACGACGCGAATACAGCCGATTACGGTCACATGCGCTTTCGTGAACATATGCTGAACTTCTTGGGGTTGTGCCGTCAGATTCACTCGGGCCGCATTGACCGCAGGCGGCTTGAACAGCTCGAGAAAACCGACAAGGTTTTCCCGAACATCGAACTCGCACATTTCCGCGGGTAGAAGTGGCCTCAAGAATGATCACGGCGGTGCACGTAACACATGAGGCGGTGCGCAAGATCGGCGGTATCGGAGCCGTGCTGGAAGGGCTGATCACCACACCTGCCTATCAAAAGGAAATCCAGCGCACCATTCTCGTCGGCCCACTCTTTGACCATCCCGGCAGGGTCCTTTCGTCCCTCGGTCCGAATGGCCGTATCCTTTACTCCTCTCTGGACAACACTGACCATGGGAATTGGCATTCGCGGCTGGACCCCGTCTGTAGAAAGTTTGGCGCCGGAATAGTGTATGGGACGCGGCCTCTGCGAAATCAGTGGAGCGGTCAATCTGCCGAGGTCGAGGTTCTGCTTGTGGATGTCGCGAACATGTACCGGGGACCCGTAGACGAGTTCAAGGGCCGCCTCCATGAAAAGTTCGAGTTACATTCCGACCGTTATGAGTACATCTGGGATTACGAACAGTACGTGCGCCTGGCGCTGCCAGCCTTCGAGGCAATCGGGCGCCTCTTTGACCTCGGTCGAGAAAACAGGGCGGTTGTCATAGCGCACGAATACGTCGGCGTTCCCACTGCTCTCCGCGCCCTGCTGGCGGAAAATCCTGTGATTTCGACTGTCTTCTATGCCCATGAGGTCGCGACTGTCCGCCGCATCGTCGAAGAGCATCCGGCCCACGACACAATGTTTTACAACGCGATGCCCAGGGCCCGGCAAGCGGGATTGTTCCTCCAAGATGTGTTCGGCAGCCAGGAAGATTTCTTCAAGCACGGTATTGTCTGCGTGGCCCACCACTGCGATTCAGTCTTTGCGGTTGGCGCGCTCGTGCGCGAAGAATTACAGTTCCTGTCCGAGTGTTTCAACCGGCGTGAGATTGACCTTGTACCAAACGGTGTCCCGGCTCTCCCGCTCCCCCAGGAAGAACGGGAGAGGTCGAGGGCTCTCTTGACCGACTACGCGGAAGCTCTTTTAGGATGGCGTCCCTCGTGGGTCTTCTCCCGCGTTGCAAGGTTAGTGATGAGCAAAGCCTTCTGGCGGGACATTCATGTTCTCCGGCATCTGGACCGCAAGCTGGCAGAGAAACGAGAGCCCGCGGTTTTCTTCCTTTTGGGCACTGAGGGAGCGCAGCGCACCCCCGAGGAGGTTCGGCGCATGGAGGCGGGCTATGGGTGGCCCTGGAATCACAGGGTCGGCTATCCCGACCTGACGGGACCTGAGATTGGGCTGGATCGTTTTCTCCAAGACTTCAACCGCTGGTCGCGTGCCGTCAAGATCGTCTTTGTCAACCAGTTCGGATGGGAACGCTCACGTTGCGGGGAAAGAATGTCCTCTGTTATGACCTTTGCGGACTTGCGAAAGGGGAGCGATGTGGAGTTCGGGCAGTCCATCTATGAGCCGTTCGGCATCAGCCAGTTTGAGCCGCTGACCTTCGGCGCTATTTGCGTGCCGACCAATATTTGCGGCTGTGTTCCGTTTGCTGCCCAGCAGAGCGGCGGCACCCTCCCGGATAACGTCGTGGTCGCAGACTACATTTCACCCGCAAGAGGAGTCAGGACACTGGATTCCATTACCGGTTTCACCCAGGAGGAAAACGACCGCATCTTGGAGGCCGTGTCTCGAGAAGTTTCAAGACGGATCCTTTCCTTTTTGAATGGACCCAGTCAGGAAAAAGAGAAACTGGCCCGGGACGGATTTCGTCTCGGGTCTCGCATGGGCTGGGATGTAGTGGTGGGCGATTTTTTCCTTCCGGCCGTCCGGAGGTCCCTCCAGCGCGCCCAGGAGCGCCGGAGGACGACGGCCCACACCCGATAGAGCCGAATGGGTTCTCTACGACGCTGTGCCTGCGTTGCTCATACTTGGGCTGTCGAGCATAGGAGCGGAACGTTGAGAGCTTCTCTTCCCTGTATTGAGGTGGGAGGCGACGCGCTGGCGAACGCGGAACGCGCGCTTTCTCTTGAATGGCTTCTGGCGGATGGGACTGGCTCCTACGCTTCTTCCACCGTCCTGGGCTGCAATACGCGGCGCTACCACGGTCTTCTCGTTGGCGCGCAGCGTCCTCCTTTCGACCGGACCGTCCTTTTGTCGAAAGTCGAAGAGGAGCTTCTGGTTGACGGCACGAGCTATCCACTGTCCACAAACGAATACCCCGGATGCTTTCACCCCGAGGGATACAAGTATCTGGTGGGATTTCGGCTGGCGCCTCTTCCGGAGTGGACGTTTGCTGTAGGCGGAGTTTTACTCCGCAAAAGGATCGTCCCGCTACGGGGCCGCCGGGCGTTCGCTCTGTGCTACCAGCTCGAGGGCGTCGTCGAGGACGCGCTTCTTCGCATTGTCCCCTTGATCGCGTCCAGGGGTTTTCACGAGATCAATCAACGTGAGCAGTGGTTTGGGGTCGAACGCGGGGCCATTCCTGGAGAGATCGTCGTCCGCAGGTGTGAGAGCGGCTTATCAGTGCATCTCTGGGGCTCACGCGGGGACTTCGAGGAGAAGCGTAACTGGTATCACCGCATGTCCTATCGTCGCGAAATCGAGCGGGGCTTCGACGCCGAAGAGGAATTGTTCTCGCCCGGAGCCTTCGTTGTGCCGATGGCCCGGAGAGAGCCTTTCACCCTGGTTGGGGCGTGTGATTCCCTGCCTCCGGTAGACCTCAAGGCGGAAGAGCACAAAGAGATAGGGCGCCTCCAGGCCCTTCTTGCGTCTGCAGGGGCGCAAACATGGCAGGAACAGATGCTGTTGCTCGCAGCGGATGCCTTCATAGTCAACGGTGGCCGCGGAGAACAACGTTTCATCATCGCAGGTTACCCCTGGTTCGATCCCTGGGGACGCGACACCCTTGTCGCCCTTGAGGGCCTTACCCTGCTGACTCGGCGCTTCGATGACGCCCGTCGGATACTCCTGGAGCTCGCCGCGCGAATACGGAATGGCCTCGTGCCCAATTTCCTCGCCGCCGAGCCGCAGAACGATGCGTTGAACAGCATAGATGCCAGCCTCTGGTTTGTCCACGCGGTTTCCCGCTACCACCTTTACACGGGAGATGATGAAACAGTCCGCAACCTCCTCTGGCCAAAGGTACGCGAGATTTTGCAGGCCTATCTTGAGGGAACGCTCTTCGGCATTCGCGCCGAGGAGGACGCACTTGTCACAGGGGGCAACCCTACGACCCAGCTTACCTGGATGGACGCAAAAGTGCACGGTCAACCTGTTACACCGCGACATGGCAAGGCTATAGAGGTCAACGCCTTATGGTATAATGCAGTTTGCGTCGCGGAGGCCCTCGCGGGGCGCTTCGGCTTTTCAGCGGAGCAGGGGCGGTACGGACGACTCGCACGGGAAGTACAGGAATCTTTCGGCAACCTGTTCTTGAGCAGCGAACAGGGGTATCTATACGATTATGTCGAAGGGGACGTGCGCGACAAGCGCCTGCGACCCAACCAGATTCTCGCGATCGGTTTGTCTTACCCGGTCCTGGGACAGGAACGATGGCAGGCGGCAGTGAACGCAGTCCGGAAATACCTTTACACTCCTCGCGGGCTTCGAACTCTGGCACCTTTCGAGGCGGGCTACCGCGGCATTTACGTCGGAAGTCCGGAAGAAAGGGACTACACGTACCACCAAGGGACGGCTTGGCCGTGGCTTCTCGGTTTTTTTTACGAGGCATTTCTCAAAGTTCACGACTTCTCGGAGGCGGCACGAAGCTATGTCATGGAAGCGCTGCTATCGTGGAGCAGCCACTACCTCAGCGCTGGCCTGGGAACTGTCAGCGAGATTTTCGATGGCGATGCCCCGCAGAATCCGCGCGGCTGCATTGCACAGGCGTGGAGTGTAGCAGAGCTTCTGCGTGTGTTTCGCCTGGCGCAGTCGTTTCCACATCAACAGTGCCCAGCGGAGTAGCAGCAGCCGGGCCGAATGGCTTCACGGGAGAACTAACCTCTGGCCTGCTTCAAGGAGGCCCGGCATACGTCTTCCAGGGCGTCCGCGCCGCTAACTTTGTGCTGCCGCCAGCGGCAGGAACGAAGTCCTCGATTTTCGCGTCCTTTGTGGGCATAATATCGCGAAGCTCTCGCCTGCATGCTGGCGTTTCGTCAGGCAAAAGTCTGCAAATGCCGAACGTAACGCCATGATCAGCAGGGAGAAGGGCCGCCGGGCATGACGAGTCTGAGCCAGACCCGCCGGCCGGGAGTTCACGGGTATCATGGCTATTGCGTCTCACTCGAGTACCCCGGCTGGCAGGGGAGTGGCCCTTGGAGGAGAATTTCAGAGAACTTGGCGTGCTATTTGCTAAGCGTATTATCCAAGTTCCCGGCCGCTCGGACGTTATACAGAGCGAACAAGGCCCAGGACCGGCGAGATCAATACCTGGCTGGCGGGGGAGCAGCGTTCGACAACTGCGGCGAAATAGCGCCCGTCAGGCCTCACGTACCGCCAGCGTCCCGCTGGCTGTCCTGCGGGCATCTTGCCCGCAGCGGGGGCGGGACGCCCCCGACGCAGCCGCCCGGCGGGCAGCGTTAGTCGGTTACAGTATGCTGAATTGGCACGGAAAACCACCTGGAAAGGAGAGGCACGCATGAGGCCTTCGCACACGTTCCACGTTGCGGCGCGCGTCCCCGAAAAACTTGAACCCCTTCGGGAGCTCGCCTACAACCTGCGATGGTGCTGGGATCACGATACTATTGAGCTGTTTCGACGGATTGACCCTGAGCTATGGGAGGAGTCCGGGCACAATCCCGTTCGGATGCTTGCGTTAGTCTCCCAGGATCAACTCAATAGCTGCGCGGATGACGAAGGATTCATGGGCCACCTGAACCGCGTCCATAGCGGCCTGAAGGAGTACACGACCTCGGCAGAGCGCTCGAAAGACGCGGTGGAGACGGCACTCCCCCCATTGGTGGCCTACTTCTCGGCTGAGTTTGGTATCACTGAGTGTCTGCCGCTGTACGCTGGAGGGATGGGAGTGCTTTCCGGTGATTATCTGAAATCCTCGAGCGACATCGGATTGCGTGTCGTGGGTATGGGCATCCTTTACCGACAGGGGTATCTGAATCAGTACCTTAACCCTGATGGATGGCAGCAGGAAGAGTACTCGGACACCGATTTCTACAACGCGCCGGTCAGACTTATGCGCCGCGACGGGCATCCGGTCACGGTTGACATTCCTCACCCGGCCCCGCCTGCGCGGGCCCAGATATGGTGCGCCCAGGTCGGACGCGTCCCTCTTTACCTTCTCGATATGAACCTTCCGGGCAACTCGGAACCCGCCCGGAAGGTTTCGGAAAGGCTGTATGCCCAGGGCGGCGAAATGCGCATGCAGCAGGAGATTTTGCTGGGGATTGGCGGTGTGCGCGCCCTGTCAGCTCTTGGCATCAACCCGGTCGTCTACCACATGAACGAGGGCCATTCGGCTTTCCTGTCTCTTGAACGTGTGCGGACAATGATGAAAGAGCATGCGTTGAGCTTTGAGGAAGCACGCGTTGCGACGATTGCCGGGAATGTCTTCACGACCCATACGCCGGTCCCCGCTGGCAGCGACCGTTTTGGCACAGAAATCGTCGAGAAATACCTGGGGCAGTACATTCAGGAGTTAGGGATAACTACGAAAGACCTGATGGCTATGGGAAAGGAGAATGCTGGCGACTTGAACGAGCACAGCCCCCTGTGCACAACGGCCTTGGCTTTCCGGATGGCCGCTTATTCGTTTGGGGTGAGTAGGCTCCACGGGGGCATCTCCCGGCGAATCTGGAAGGACGTTTGGCCCGGCGTTCCCGAAGAAGAGGTGCCAATCGCCGCCGTACGCAACGGCGTGCACATTCCTTCATGGGTCTCTAACGAGATGGCTCAACTCTTCAACCGATACCTGGGTCCCCACTGGGCTTCCCGCCCTTCCAGACCGGAGAGCTGGAGACGTATTGACGGCATCCCGGACCAGGAACTCTGGGAGACTCACGAGCGGCGCCGCCTCCGGCTCATAACCTTCGTCCGCCGGTGCCTCCGAGAGCAACTGAAGCGACACGGCAGACTGGCCGGCGAGGTGGACGCCGCTGACTCCACTCTCGACCCGAACGTTCTTACTGTCGTCTTCGCCCGTCGGTTCGCCGCTTACAAGCGGCCGTATCTCCTGTTTCAAGACGTCGAACGTCTGAAGCGCATCCTCAATAACCCGGATAGGCCAGCGCAGATCATCTTCGCTGGCAAAGCACATCCCGCCGACCAGCAAGCCAAAGAGCTCATGAAAGATATCATTCACCGCATGCGTGATGAGCAACTGCGCCAGCGAATGATTTTCCTCGAAAACTATGACATGAACGCAGCGCGATACCTCATCCAGGGGGCGGATGTCTGGCTCAACACCCCGCGACGTCCGCTCGAGGCCAGCGGCACCAGCGGCGTGAAAGCCGCCGCAAATGGCGTGCTCCACCTGAGCACCCTTGATGGGTGGTGGGCGGAAGGTTATGAGCCTGGCATCGGCTGGGCAATCGGCCGTGGAGAACAATACGGCGACTCCACATACCAGGACGCAGTCGAAGCTCAGGCCCTCTATGACATTCTGGAGCGAGAAGTCATCCCATTGTTCTATAACAGGGGCGGCGACGGGCTGCCGCGGCAGTGGATAGCCATGATGAAGTCTTCTATTCGCAAGATATGCCCTGCTTTTAGTTCTGCTCGGATGGTGACGGAGTACGAGCAGGAGTTCTACGTTCCGGCGGCACAAAGGGCAAGCGTGCTGCACGAGAACGAGTTCGAACGTGCCCGCCGCCTCGCCCAGTGGAAAGACCGCGTGCGCCTCGCGTGGCCGCAGGTCGCCATCAAGAAAGTCGAGACGACAAGCCTGGAGGGCCTGCAAGTGGAGTCTGTTTTCCGGGTGCGGGTCCTCGTCCACCTCGCAGGCCTCACGCGTGACGAGGCTTCCGTCGTCCTATACTCCGGAAAACTCAACAGCCAGACCGACATCTTCAACCTCCGGACTGTTCCCCTGACGCCGGAGAAGAGTGGCGAGAAAGACGAAGAATGGTTTGCAGGCGAGGTCAACTGCGACTCTTCGGGCCGGCATGGTTTCTCAGTCGGCATACTTCCTCGCCACCCGGACCTTTCCAATCCTTACGAAATGAACTTGATTCTGTGGGGATAAGCAGCCGGGGTTGTTGTGTGGCGGGGCGCTTCAGGCTGCACCGACTCGGACAGAGGGGCGATGCTGTCGCTTAGGAAGAGCGTCTTTTATCGCAAAGACGCCTTCTGTTGCCGAATAACCACGCCCCCGCGTGGCCACGTCGTCCGCCTTGTGAAGGACAGAATGCGGTCACCCCCTCACCCGTTCGAAGTGGCGAAGCCTCTTGACACTGGACACACCGCGGCTGAGAATTAAGCTGAAGCGGCTTGCTCAGGACAAGCCGGGGCGCACAGATTGCGGATTGTGTCAATCCAAAGGGGGATACGGACCTAATTTCCTTTCCGAATTAACGGGCCCGCGATGTAAACTGACAACATGCCCGCCGATGAAAACCTGCAACTCAGCGCTTATGCTGCTCGAAGTGCAGTGATGCGCTGACTGTGGTGCCCTGCGGCCGGAATGACATGGTGCTCCGAAATAATCGGACCATTCCATGATTGAGCTGGCGATGTTAGGGAGGCAGCGCCAATGAGAAGAACCCTTTTGGAATTTCCTCTTTGCGCTTTGATTATGCAGTGTGGGATCGCGGCTGAGAAACTTGCGGAGCTTCGTCCTCTTGGACTAATTCGTGGCACGCCGCCGCATGCACCCCGCGCGTCTGCTGTACTGAAGGAAATCAGAGAGAAGAGGCAGCGGCAGAAATTTGTTCCCCTGGCATTGCCTTCTTCCGCCGACAACAGCGATGGTTTGCCTCCTGTCGGCGACCATGGGGACCAGGGTTCTTGCACTCCCTGGGCTGTGGCGTATTACTACAAAAGCTACCAGGAAGCGAGGGAGCACGGTTGGAATCTGAGCGACCCCGCGCATCGATTCAGTCCCGCTTTCCTTTACAATCAGCTTCAGTACTACGATGAGGGATCGACATTTGAGGACAATTTTCGTCTTCTCATGGACCAGGGATGCGCCGCGATGGCTCAGATGCCATATGATGAAGCAGATCATCTTAGCTGGCCTGATGCTCGGACATATCGAGCCGCGATCCCCTATCGAGCGGCTTCTTATGACTATCTGGGGACGGGCGAAACGCCGGATATTCTCGATGTGGTGAAGGCGGTCATTTCCGATGGTGACCTCTGCGTTGTCGGCATCGAGGTTTTCGATCAGAGTCCGTCGTTGCCGGGGCGCTTTCGAAGGCTTTCTGCAAGTGATTTCCATTATTTGATGCCCGACGCGGAAGACAGATTTCACGCAGGTGACCATGCGGTTACCATCGTCGGATACGACGAGAGCAAATTCGACGGGAAGGGAGGCTACAAGATTGTCAACTCTTGGGGGACCAATTGGGGGGAAAGCGGCTTCGCGTGGCTATCGGAGCCTTTCTTGGCAACGCACGCTTTTGGCTTTTACAGAATGACCGATCGCGCCGGCTATGCCCCGACGGCTTTTGCACATTTTAAAGTGGAACACGCCTACTGGCATTACGATAAGGTAACCGTCACCATCGGTGTAGGCCCCATCGGCGCACCCCTCTGGTCGAAGGTTATGCAAAAGAATGTCCCCAGGGGCTATGAGGATCCAGGATTTCGCCTGACTATCGACCGGTGGGCGGACATATCAGAAGCGGCGGCCTACCTGCCGCCGGACTGGACGAACCGCTGGTGGCTAAAGGTTGAAGACCCGACGCTCATGGATCCAGGAACGATCTACTCCTTTGAAATTGAGGCACTTTCAGCTACATACGATGCCAAAGGCGTTTTGCCCTTCGGTTGCGGTTACCATCCCAACACGGTGTATATCTACATACCTGCCGGTGAGTCTTCCAGCAGGAATTATTACGTGAACGACGAGGGCGACGATGCCAATGACGGCCTGAGCCCTGCGACGCCAAAGCGAACGGTCCAGGCTGTTATACACCAATACACGTTGAAGGGCGGCGACACCGTATGGATAGATGCGGGCGAATACAACCTGGCGTCCAATATCACCTTGAATCATCTCGACAGAGGAGAAAGTGGCAGGCCGATTCGCTTCGTCGGCGTTGAGGCAGAAAACGGTGAGCTGGCGACCATAATAAATCGGGACGGACAGAGTGGGGCCAGCTTCGAATTGTCTTCCGGCAACCGTTTCGTCCAGTTGGAGAACCTCTGGCTGAAAGGCGGCGGAAACGGCGTTCATTGCGACGGCTCCTGGGCGTTCGGCCAAGGCGACCTCACCTTGCAGAACGTGCGCATATCGAATACCTCCGCATACGCCTGCTATCTTTTCGAGGCCCAGGGTGTTGTTCTCCGCAGATGTCTCTTCCACGATTTTGGGGCGTACAGTGGACTATATGTGGATAGAAGCACAGCGGTCTTAGAGCACAGCGTGATTGCGGGGCAACCCAGCCAAACGTGTGCAGCACTCGACTCCGGCGAGTCGACTCACGCCTCCAACGCCTACCTGACTCTCACCAACTCGATTCTGACCGGTGGCCAGTGCGTCTATATTGAACCGTCCTACTGCCAGGTTTCTTCGGCGAAATACAACGACTTGTTTGCAGATACTATTGGTTTCACCCCGGACGAGACCAACATCTCCCTCGATCCCCTGTTTGCTGACGAGGAAATCGGTGATTTTCACCTGAAATCTTCCGCTGGGCGGTGGAGCCCTGCAGCAAACGGAGGCAGAGGTGGCTGGATACTGGATGCCGAGGACAGTCCCTGCATAGACGCCGGAGACCCCGAGAAACACTATTCGCAGGAGCCGCTGCGCAACGGAGGACGCATCAACATGGGTGTGTATGGCGGGACGCCGTGGGCTTCTAAATCAGGCCTTGCTCGGCACCTCACTGTTCTCGCGCCAAACGGAGGAGAGACGTGGAGAGGTGTCCATGAAATCGTGTGGAAGTATTGGGGCGCCGGCTGGCTGCCGGCAGACACCATCACGCTCGAATACTGGGATGGGGCAACCTGGGTATTACTGGATGGCGAGAGCACGGGAGTTCCATTCAACGCAGGTGCCTATTCGTGGGATATCAGTTCCTCAGGTATCGCTACTGGCGATCAGTTCAAGGTGCGTGTCGGCCTCGACGCAGATCGTACGGTGTTCGACGAAAGCGACAGCACCTTCACGCTCCAGGAAGGCGGGTCTGCGTATTACGTGAACGATGGGTCTACGATAGGTGATGAATGGTGCACGGCCCCGGGGGATGATGCAAACGACGGGCTATCGCCCGCGACTCCGAAGGCTTCTCCTCAGGCCATACTGGACAGCTATGATCTGGAGCCTGGAGATACGGTTTACGTGGATACGGGGACTTATGAGTTATCAACGGGGGTGACGATGGCAGCTGAAGACGGGGGGTCTGCTATTGGACAAGTTCGGATTCTTGGTTCGCCAAATGGCTCAACGCTTCACTGCCTGACCGCCGGAACAACCGCTGTGACTGTGGTGGCCTCCTATGTAACGGTCGAAGGATTGCGGTGCACGGGAGGGTCTGGAATCGCTGCGTCCGGCGAGCATTGCGTTGTGAAAAGGAACGTGTGCATTGGTCCCGGAAGCGCGGGGACGGGAATTGCCGTGGGGGAACTTGGGGAGGTCGAAAACAATATCTGCACAGGGCACGCTCTCGGACTGTTGCTTTCGCCTCGCACTATGGCCAAGAACAACACCATCTATAGCGGCGGGGACGGAATCAGGCCAACTTCGAGTGTTTGGCACTCTGGGATCACAATCCGCAATAACATTGTCTGGGCAGCCGGCAGCGGCAAATGGTGTCTGTCCCAGAACGCCGGCATTGTCAGTTGCGATCATAACGACTTTATCGGGGGACTGACGAAAGGCTGTGCAACGCTTCTGGACTGGCAGAATCGAACCGGCTTCGACGTGCACAGCTTGAGCATTGACCCACTCTTTGCTGACGTGGAAAACGGGGATTTTCACCTCAGATCCACCGGCGGCCGACATGATCCTTCCTTGGGTCTACCCCCGCAAGACCCTGCGGCCTGGGTACTGGACGAGGTCAACAGCCCGTTGATTGATACAGGCGATCCGGCTGATCCGGTTGGCTATGAGCGGCCCCCAAACGGAGGCAGGATCAACATGGGAGCCTATGGAGGAACCAATCAGGCGTCGAAGAGTCCCACGGGACGTATTCTTGTTCTCCTCAGCCCTAACGGAAGGGAAGTCTGGAGTGGTGTGGAAACGATCCGCTGGGAGGCCACCGGGCAGAGCTGGACTACGGGCAATACGGTTAGGATCGAATATTCCTCCGACGGCGGCATTGCATGGAGTGCCATTGCGGACGAGATCCCTCGCAACGTAAGGCAGCTTCCCTGGGACACGAGGTCGCTCCCTGACGATGTGGACTACCGCGTTCGTGTGACATGCAACCAGGATGAATCAGCCTGCGATTCCAGCGACGAAAACTTCACGATCCACAATGTTGGTATTACATACTACGTCAATGATGGGTCTACCGAAAATGACGAGTGGTGCACTGCCCGGGGGGATGATGCAAACGACGGGCTATCCCCTGCGACTCCCAAGGCTTCGATTCAGGCCATACTGGACAGTTATGACCTGGAACCCGGGGACACTGTGCGTGTTGATACCGGGAACTATGCGTTGGCGGGGGACGTAATGATCACAGCCGGCGACGGTGGCTCCTCGGAGGGCTATGTCGAGATTATCGGGTCTCCCAGAGGCGCAACTCTGAACCGGGGCAGCGTGGCAAACAGGGCCGCGTGTATCTATGTTACTTCCGGTGCCTACGTGCGGATTGAAAACATGATTTGCACAGGCGGCTATTACGGCGTTCGCATTTTTCTTGCCGACCACTGCGTGATCGAGCACAACGTATTGAGGGACAACACCACTGGCATCTGGCGAGAGTCCGCTTACGGGGACACTTCTACGGCTCTGGTAAAGAACAACACGATCATCGGCGGAAGCAAAGGATTAGAAGACAGCGGCGGGGGCCTACTTACGCTGCGTAATAACATTTTCAGTTCAACCGGAGCTGACTCGTGCGCTATTGTTTGCAGGGGGGCCCCGGCATCCGACCATAACCTCTTCCATGTACCTTGGGGGAAGATAGGGAAAGTCAGGGACACTGAATATCCCGCACTGCTCCTATGGACACAGGCCACTGGTCAGGACAAACACAGTTTGATCGGTGACCCGCTTTTCGCCGACCTGGAGGGAGGGGACTTCCATCTGAAATCCACCGGTGGCCGATATGATCCCTCTTTGGGTCTGCCTCCGGAGGATGCGGCCGCATGGGTAGACGACGGCGCTGACAGCCCCTGCATTGATGCTGGGGATCCGCTTGATCCGATTGACTTGGAGCTTGAAGAAAACGGGCATCGGATCAACATGGGAGCCTACGGTGGAACGAATCAGGCATCGAAGAGTCCCACAGGACGCATTCTTATCCTCCTCAGCCCTAACGGAACTGAGATGTGGCAAGGGCGGATGACAATCCTTTGGACTGCTGCCGGTGCAGGCTGGGACGAAGGGGACACCGTCCGGATTCAGTATTCCCACGACGGTGGAGCCGTGTGGGAGACAATTGCCGATGAGATTCTGTACGCCACGGGGCAGGTTCCCTGGGACACAAGGTCAGTGTCTGACGATGTGGACTACCGCGTTCGTCTGACATGCAACCAGGATCCGTCGGTCGGGGATTCCAGCTCTGAGAACTTCACAATCCACAATGTCGGTATTGCATACTACGTGAACGATGGGTCTACCGAAAATGACGAATGGTGCACTGCCCGGGGGAATGATGCAAACGACGGGCTATCCCCTGCGACTCCCAAGGCTTCGATTCAGGCGATTCTGGACAGTTATGACCTGGAACCCGGGGACACTGTGCGTGTTGATACCGGGAACTATGCGTTGGCGGGGGACGTAATGATCACAGCCGGCGACGGCGGCTCCTCGGAGGGCTATGTCCAGATTATCGGGTCTCCCGGAGGTGCAACCCTGAACCGGGGCAGCGTGGCAAACAAGGCCGCGTGTATCTATGTTACTTCCGGTGCCTATGTGCGGATTGAAAACATGATTTGCACAGGCGGCTATTATGGGATTAGGATTTGTGCTCGCGGCTCACCTACCACCCAGTTTATGGTCGAGGGCAATACGTTGAGGGACAACAGGATCGGGCTCGGTCTGGAGTGGTACTACTCGGACTTCGGTCTCATGGTTCTGGTGAAGAACAACACGATCATCGGCGGAAGCCAAGGACTGGTATCTAGTCGGGGAAGCGGACCCACTTTGCGGAATAATATCTTCAGCTTAGGTGGAACTGATTCGTGGGGTATCGTTTGCCACGCGCCCCCGGTGTCGGAGTATAACCATTTTGATCTGCCCGAGGGGAAGATAGGGAAAGTCAGGGACACTGGATATCCCGCACTGCTCCTATGGACACAGGCCACTGGTCAGGACAGGCACAGTCTGGTCGGTGACCCGCTTTTCGCCGACCCGGAAGGAGGGGACTTCCATCTGAAATCCACCGGCGGCCGATATGATCCCTCTTTGGGTCTGCCTCCGGAGGATGCGGCCGCATGGGTAGACGACGGCGCTGACAGCCCCTGCATTGACGCAGGGGACCCGGTTGATCCGGTTGGCTATGAGCGGCCCCCAAACGGAGGGAGGATCAACATGGGAGCCTACGGTGGAACGAATCAGGCATCGAAGAGTCCTACAGGACGTATTCTTATCCTCCTCAGCCCCAACGGCGGGGAGTTATGGAGAGGAACGGGGACGATCCGCTGGACGCATGTGGGCCAGGCATGGCAAGAGGCAGACACAGTGTCTCTTTATTATTCGGCCGACAGCGGAGTCAACTGGACTCTGATTTCAGGTAGCAACGGCCTTCCCAGCCAGCGTGGCGAATTCGAATGGTCTCTGTACGGCCTCCCCCAAGGGTCTCAGTACCGGGTAAAGGTTGAGTCTGATCAAGACGTTAGCGTCTGGGACACAAGCAACCAAGAGCTCTCGCTTGAACCAGGTCAGGCGTATTTTGTCAACGATGGCGAAACGAACAACGATGAGTGGTGCAAGACCCCGGGGGATGATACGAACGATGGATTGACCCCTGCGACACCAAAGGCTTCGATTCAGGCCATACTCGACGCATACAATCTCGAGCCCGGTGATACGATATTCGTGGACGCGGGGATATATGACCTGACGGATGACATTGTTGTGGGTTCTGAGGATGGGGGATCGGCATCTGGTCAAATACGCATTTTAGGAGTCCGTGGTAAGAGCATTCTTGATCGCGGAGACCCGGCTACGAGTGGTTCCACGTGCATTGATCTTTCAGGAGGCTACGTTACATTGGAGAGCCTTGATTGCAGGAATGCCTACTATGGAATCCTCGTTAACAAGGGTTCTGATTACTGCAAGATTTCGTGCAACTCCGTCTTCGGGTGCGGTTATCATGGGATCTACGTGCACGAGGCCCTGGATGCCGCAATCGAACATAACGTCGTAAGCCACAGCGGTTCGGGCGCAGGCATCTGCTTGCGTGCCTACAGCTACGCAGGAGATTACCGTGGCCTTCCTTGTACCGTGAGGAACAACACTGTGCAAGCGGTTGGGACGATTGGAGTCGAGGTCTACACAGCCGGCGGCCCGTCGCTGCGGAACAACGTGATATGCGCCACCGGCGCTGGTCACTTCTGCATATATGCACGTGACATTCGGGCGATCGAAGCATCGGACTACAATAATCTATATGCTGTGAGCGGCGCGAAGGTGGGTAAGGTCCTCAACTCGGAGTCAACCACCCTGGGCGAATGGCGGGAGCTGACGTGGTGGGATGTGAACAGCATCTCGTTTGATCCCCTCTTTGCGGATCCAGAGAATGATGACTATCACCTCAAATCTGGGGAAGGGCGGCGGGACCCGAGGGCGAACGACGGCGAAGGCGGATGGGTTGAGGACAGCGTCACAAGCCCGTGCATTGACGCGGGTGATCCCGCCAGCGATTACTCGCAAGAGCCCCTTCCCAACGGAGGCCGGATCAATATGGGTGCGTACGGTGGGACAGCCGAAGCTTCCAAATCTCCTGCGAAATGGTTGATCTTCGAGGGAGTCGGCCGCGGGGAAGCGCTGCATGCATGGCAGGCAATTCGTTGGGAAGCAAGAGGGACCCGCTGGGAGCCGACGGAAACAGTCCGTCTGGAGTACAGTGATGATTCCGGGGCGACCTGGTACTACATTCCGGGGGCGACAGACCTGCCATACAACTCAAGTCCTTTTTGGTGGGATACCCGCACCGTGCCAAACGGCAATCAATATCATTTCCGGCTCATATGCGATTCGGCCCCTGTGGTGGTACCGTACGAAGAGAGAAGGTACCGGATAGAGAACAATATGTACGCACCGACATTGTCATGGACGGGGGAGACCGGGTACGAAAGCGACGGTGTTTATCCGGACGCGGGCGTTTCGGCTACGAAATTCACGTTCCGCGTCAGCTATGCGGACGGCGATAACCATCCGCCAGAAGCTGAATATCCAAGATTGCATGTCTTCAAAGGTGGGGCTGAGATATCAGGGAGTCCTTTTGTTCTGAGCGAGGCGGATTCAGGAGATATAGGCTACACGGACGGGAAGGTCTACTTGTTCACCTTGAGTGATTTCACCCTCTGCTTAGGAGAGGATTACGCCTATTACTTTGAAGCTCAGGACACCCATGCAGCTCCTGCATCAGGAGAGCCGACGTCGCTGCACCGAGGTCCCGTGGTGTTGGGTCTGACCAGCGCAGACCTTGTCCTCACCAAGACCGCCAGTCCGAGCTTGATAGTTGTAGGGCAGAGTCTCACTTACAAAATCGAGGTTAGGAACAACGGTCCGGATGCTGCGACAGGTGTAGTTGTGACAGATGTTTTGCCAGAGGGCTTGGAGTTTATCTCCGCATCAGCGAGTCAGGGCACGTGTGAGGGGACCAGCACGGTTACGTGCGAGCTTGGGAGGATCAACAGCGGCGGAAGCGCCACGGTGACCGTCGTTGTTAGACCAGTGAAGACAGGGGCGATCACCAATTCCGCGAACGTCGAGGCCAGCGAGTGGGACCCGACTCCGCCTTTGGCCGGAGTGACGACCGAAGTGCCCTTTGACTCAGATGGCGATGAGATGGACGATGGCTGGGAATGGAAATACTTTCAGACACTGCAGCATGCAGCCACCGACGACCCTGACGACGACAGGGCAGACAACTACTCCGAGCTTGTAGCAGGCACTGACCCGACAGACAAGACTTCCTTGTTCAGGGTGGAAGATATTGTCGCTGGTCCCGGAGGAGCCGGTCACCTCATCAGAGTGGCGACACAGCCGGGCAAGAAGTACACAATCTACTATGCGGATAGCCTGTTGCCCGACGAAGAGGGCAGAGTCTGGTACGCGTTCGCCAACACCACCAACGGGGTTGGTACCTGGGAAGAAACCAGTAGTAAGTCCAGGGCCTACACGTTCTGGGATGATGAGGGCCGTGATACGACGGGCGGTCCGCCACCGAGCGGCTGCCGTTTCTATCGCGTCCAGGTGGAAAATCCGTAGAGCCAGAGCGAGGATCGAGCGTTGGGAGTTGCAGACCAACGCCAAAACCAGGGAGAAACGCCCTCCTTCGGCAGGGAACCTGAACCCCACCTTGGGTTGCCGCTTGTAGGAAGCGATGAAGTGGTCACACGAAGCGTAAGCAATCCGCATCAGGTCTTTGCGGGTGACCATGTTCTCCAAGCCCGCCTTGGCCGGGCGGTTGACTCGCCAGGTCAGGATCATCGTAAGCGTCCGGCGAAGCCATCTTCTTGGTGACTGGGACGTGAGGGATACTCCTCGGCAAATCGAGCGTCTATGAAAGGTTGGCACATGGCAAGCCGAGGAGGAGAGAGATGGAAGGAGAGAAGAAGAGACGGGACGTAGAGAAGGAACGGTATTGGCGGCGGGCAACAGGGGAGGCGGCTCCGAGCGGGATGTCCATTCGGCAGTTCTGCCAACAGCGGAGGTCGAGGAAGAGTCAGTTTTACTGCTGGCAGAGGAGGTTGAAGGAGAGGCAGGAGGCGAGGGCATTGGGGAGTGGGAGCGAGGTCACCAAGACCTCCGGTCAGGCGACGTTTGCGTTGGTCAGTGAGGATGGCGCTGGCTCGTGGATCGGCCGGGATTGAGTTGGTGTTGCGAGGCGGTCGTCGGTTGCGGATTGGCAGGGGAGTGGATGAGGAGACTTTGCGGACGGTGGTTGGGGTGCTGGACGAGGGATGCTGAGTTTCCCAGCGGCTATCCAGGTGTTTTTGTGCACGCAGCCGTGCGACATGCGACGCTCCTTCGACGAGCTTTCGATGATGACCGAGCACATCATCCGGTGCAATCCATTTTCGGGACATCTGTTCGTCTTCTGCAATCGCAGAAGTGATCGAGTGAAGATTCTATACTGGGACAGAGATGGCTGGGCGATCTGGTATAAGAGGCTCGAGGCGGGGACGTTTCAGTTTCCCTTCAGTGAGACGGGGCGCAGGGAGGTGGCGGCCTGGGAATTGGCGGTGTTGCTGGAGGGGATTGATTTGAAGAAGGGGAAATGTCCGAAGCGGTATCGGCTGGTGAGGTGAGCGTGGAGGACGGGAGGACTTGGCGGTGCCGGGGCACGAGAGCCAGAAGCAGGTTTGCCCGCACCGTTCTCCCTGGGGGCCTCGTGACGCTTCGCACGGGGCACCGCAGCGAACTACACGTCGGCTCAGGTGACAGACCGCACGCCCGCCGGGCGAAGCCGAGAGCGCACCAACATGCTGTTACGAGTCGCGCTCAATTTAATGATTGGGCGCTCCGGTCTTCTCCCGCTGGCCTTTGCGTGGACGGGAGGCCACTGAGAAACCAACCGTATTGCTTCTGGTTCCAATATCCTCTGCCAGGGTGGGGTCATGGTACGTGAGCCATGCCGCGTACTCCCCCGGCGGCAGAGCCTTCCTGAAAACGATGAACCACTCAAATGGATGCTCAGATGTCACCCTCATTCCGCCCAGGGTCAGTTTCAGTGGGTCCATAGGCTCGCGCAGGGCTTCATAGGCCAGATTCCGGTTCAAAAACACGTAGGACGGGCCATCCGTAATTCGATAGGACTCTCTAACGGTCAGTTCACGTGCATCGTTTGTTTCTTTCTTTCTGACGATGACCAAGCTGACATGATCGAGCTGCACGTATCTCGAACGGGAGCAGCCTGTCGTCTTGCCAAAAAGCCCGGAAGGACAGGCGATCTCATACGTGTTGTCGAACTGGGACGCCCTGAGCCGATACTGCCGGGACGGAGACCTCGAGATAGACAACAACGGCGCCGAACGCAGCCTGCGGGGAGTTGCTGTCGGACGAAAAAACTGGCTGTTCTTCGGAAGCGACAACCGCGGGCGAACCGCCGCGATCCTCGCCAGCTTTGTGGCGACCTGCAAGCGACTCCAGATCAACCCCTTCACTCACCTCCTCGACATCTTCGACCGCATCGGCGCTCATCCCATCAACCGCCTCAACGACCTCCTCCCCAATAACTGGAAAGCCGCTCAAACCGCCACCCAAAACCACCCCGCCTGATTCCCTGCCTCTCAACATCCGTGCCAGCCTCCCCTGTGTGCGCCGGACGGTTACGGACTCCCCAAGGCCCTGGTGGAACAGGCACCTCAACCACAACCAATTGGCAAAGCGCAGATTGACTGTAGTGACAACGAGAAAAATTAACTCGCGTGGTCCCAATAAGTTACAATACCTGCTGTGGAATTTAGGACCTGGGGCGTTGCCCGCCCAAGAGTGACCCGCTACTGCTTCGGGACTCGCGCTCGCCGGTCCTCTTCGCCTTTCACGCCTCAAGAGGTATAATATTACTGCTCGTCTCGTCGAGGCTGTCACGGAACAACCTTTGCGGTGTCAGAGGCATTTCCTGGGGCATACTGAATCATGGCGGAAGAGAAGCTACCAAGGAATTTCAAGCTTGTGCTGCAATACGACGGCACGAATTATCATGGCTGGCAGTTGCAGCGGGACGTTCCGACGATCCAGGGAGTGCTGGAGGAAGCTGTTGAGCGAGTCGTTGGCAGAAAAGCGCGTGTGCACGCTTCCGGAAGGACGGACGCGGGCGTTCACGCGCTCGGGCAAGTCGTCCATTTCAAAGCGGAGACAGACACTTCGCCGCAGGAACTCAAGACAGCGCTCAACGAGGGGTTGCCGGGTGACATACGGGTGGTCTCTGCAGAGGAGGTGCCCCTCTCTTTCCACAGCCGGTACGACGCTTCGACGAAGGTGTACGCATACACCATTTTGAATTGCAGAGTTTTGGGGCGGTACAGGGCCAACTCGGCCTACGTCTTTTCGCAAGAGCTCGACCTGGAAAAAATGCGGGAAGCCGCAAGTTATCTCATCGGAACACACGATTTTTCTTCCTTCGGGGTTAATCCGGGGCGGGCCGTAGACGAGCCGATAAGAACTATTAAAAGGTTAGAGCTTCGGAGGGAGGGACATTATATTTTTATTGAGGTGGAAGCGGATGGCTTTCTGTACAAGATGGTTCGCTCCATCGTCGGGACGTTGGTCAAGGTCGGTGTAGGCAAGATAGAGCCGGAGGAGATGCTGGCGATCCTCCACTCGAAGGATAGATGCCGCGCAGGAGCAACCGTGCCCGCCCACGGGCTGTGCCTATTGGAAGTGAAATACGCCACCCAGATGCGCGAAAAGCCAATATGCGGCTTCTGACGACTTCGTCGAGGCTCCGAGAGGAACGGCGAATATAAACGTCCTACCTGCGCTCACTCATGATGGAATGGCAGACGAGTCTTTTTCCTTGATACCTCCTTCTGAGCAAGGGTACGATTGCTCGCATGGCATCCGTGCTCGACGATGTCAGCGCGCCCTATGGGGGCGGCGCATTCTTGTGCGCATACGCGAAATGGGTTTACTTTTGATGACCAAACCACGGGGCGGAGGAAAATAAATGGTGTTCAGCTTTTCTGTAACGACGCGCCAGCAGACGGAGCTAATAGACATAACCTCGGAAGTGCTGAATAAGATTCGCAGCTCCAGGATAAGCGACGGGATGTGTTTCGTGTACGTGCCCCACACGACGGCGGGCATAACCATCAACGAGAACGCCGACCCCACCGTCAGAAGCGACATTATCATGGAGCTTAACAAAAGGATTCCTTTCGAAGACGGTTACAGGCATCTGGAAGGAAATGCGGCTGCGCACGTCAAGGTGAGCATAATGGGTTGCTGTGTCGCGATACCTCTGGAGAAAGGCCGGCTCATGCTGGGGACGTGGCAAGGGATTTACCTTTGCGAGTTCGATGGCCCCCGGACGAGAACGGTGCATGTCAGGGTCATGGGAGATGTCTCAACTTGACCGCGCGGGACCGCCCGGGGCAGTAAGGAGGCGCGAGGATTCGCCATCTCGGGCGAACCTCACCCGGGATGTACAGATGTGCGCGCCGCGGATGAAGGCGCCGAGTCCGGTTTTTTCTCAAAAGGCGCGAGGGAGAGTGGCGGTGTAGGAATCTTCTTGGCAGAAATGCAAAGATGCCGGGATTGAGCGGGCTGCCGGAAAGGAAACAGGTTGTCTGACGAAAAGGGCGGTTCTTTGCCCCAGGCCGGCGCCCTTTGTTCGGTCGCAGCGGCGCATTTTCATGGCACGCCATAGCCCTCCGAAAAGCAGTGGGAGTTATTCCGCGGCTGGCGGAACGAGGCCCATCCGGTGCAGGACGCGGGACATTCATGGAACCCCTTTTGCTGATTCTCCTCGGAGCAGGAATCTCTGTGCTGGCGTTCTTTCTGTGGTGGTATTATCCAAGTCTGCGAAAGCCCTGGGCGCCCAAACTTCGGCGATACACAGAGAAACCGCACGGCGACGAACCTCCATCCTCGTCAATCAGGAAGCCCTCTCTTGTCGTTCATAAGGCGGGCCGGGAAATGGAGCTTTACGAAGGCGATAAGCTTGTCAAGACTTACCGGGTCGCTCTCGGCATGAATCCTGTGGATGACAAAAGAAAAGAGGGGGATGGGTGCACCCCCGAAGGAGAGTTCTACGTGTGCACCAAGAACGACCGAAGCAAGTTCCATCTGTTTATGGGATTGAGCTATCCGAACGCGGAGGATGCGGAGCGCGGACTGGAAAGCGGGCTTATCTCGCGGGATGAATATGCCCGAATAGTGGAGGCGATTGCCGCTAAGAAAAGACCACCGTGGGACACGCGGCTCGGAGGGGAAATTGGCATCCACGGCGAAGGAAGCGCGGTTGATTGGACACGGGGCGGGATCGCCCTGAACAATAGCGACATCGAGGAGCTGTTTATGGTCATGAAGCTCGGTTCACCTGTCAGGATTCTTCCCTGAAAACAGGAGAGGGTCGTGAGAGACTTCCTGCGAGAAGAGGTGCTTGTCAAAGCGTTGAAATTAGCGGCGGTCTGCACAATAGCCGTTGCACCCTATGTGCTCGACTGCTACTTCTATAATCCGGGATACAGAAGGGTCATGCTCGCCAGAGCCGCGGAAGGGGCTCTTCCATTCCTTTTTGCACGGGACCTGGTTCTGGTCTTTTTTGCACTGCTCATATCGTCGGCAGGCGGCTTTGCCTGGTCCGATGGGGAAAAGGTGGCTGGGTTCGGGACAGTCGAAGGCCTCCGCAAAGAACTCAAAACCATCCTGATACTGGGAGTGGCCTTGGCTGTGGGGACGGCACTTTTGCTCGACAAAGGTCTCATCCGCAATTTCCCGAGGCTCTACCCCAAAAGCCGTGCGGCCGCCCTGACTATACCTCTCAGGGCGGCGTTCTTCGAAGAGGTTGTGTGCCGTTTCGGGATGCTGGTAATCGTTTTTCGGCTTCTGAGGTCAGTTCCAGTGGCCATACTTTTATCCGCAGCGTTCGACGCCGCGGTTGGGCTGAAGTCCGCCATTTTTGTGAATTTTCCCCTCGGATTCGACTGGCTGACGGCAGGGGTTGTCGCCGCGAAACTCTCCCTGGCTGCTTTCTACGGCTACTTCTTCTGCAGGAAAGGCATCATGGCGACGATGGGGCTGCGGTTCATCGTGGAATTGAAGCATGTCGTGCTCGCTATCGGCTCAGCAGCGTGAAGCTGCGGGATTTTCTGCATGCCGCATCTCAGCGCCTGAGCAAGGGACGTGCGGGCGGGCAACTTAGCAGCCAATCCATTCCGTCCAATCGAAGAAGTCATAGGGATGGATACCCTCGCAGATCACATGGATATTACCCTGTTCTGCGGCCCGCGATGTCATCAGCGAAGCGGTCCACGTTCGCCACCCCAACCGTTTTCGAAGTCAACTGGCCATCCCTTCGCTGGACGGAAACGACCCGTCGAGGCTGAGCACCCCAAGACAGCTTGACGGCGGAGAAGCTTACCCGGGCAATCTGAATAACAGGCCACGGGACGCCCTGACCCACATGCGCTCGCCCCTCGACAGAAAACCCCAACGACGCCGCCCATCTTCCCAGAGGCACGCCAGCTATGCTTTTTCTCTGCCGAAAGGAATTCTGCCGCATCAGCCATAGCCTCCCGCCGGCCGCCATCTGGAAATCTCAGTCAAAATTTCCGCAAGGACAGAGCGTGCTGGCGACGTTAGCGAATATCCCGCCCCAGCAGCCCCAGTAACGTTCAATGCGAGGTGCGTGCTGATCCTTCAAAATCTTCGTGAGGGCCGTCGTTAATCCATCTGATTGACAGGACATTCCCCAAAAATGGCTGGGGTGGCGATGTAAGTTGCTGGTAATGGGGAGGAATTGGAACTGGCAAGTGTGAGGGGCGGTTTTGGGTGGGAAAAGGAGCCCTCCTGGGGTAAAAGGTTTGGGTCAACAAGAGGTGGTAACCCACAGAACGTCAGAGATGGATCGCACACAAATCGCGAATAAACTGAAAGGGGAGATTCGGGGATTTTTCGGGAAACTTTCCGAGGGGTTATCCCGCCTTCCGGCGTGATGGGGAGGTTTGTGGGGGAGATGTTGTGCGGGATTTTGTGTCGCCAGTCGGCACGCGTGGCGGAGATCACCCGGTCACTGAACGAGCGGATTCGGCTCATCAAGACGTTGAACCCCGCCGAAGGCGGGGGAGTCCCTCTTTCTCGTCGTGGAGGCCTATCCCGCCATCGGCGGGA
>Ga0315312_1000829_pt1 | contig 29641 bp, 27 predicted proteins | sample TDP7_MG_FD_203629 | JGI IMG/M metagenome (GOLD analysis project Ga0315312, IMG submission 203629) | Freshwater sediment microbial communities from Lake Towuti, South Sulawesi, Indonesia - TDP7 | ecosystem: Environmental > Aquatic > Freshwater > Lake > Sediment | place: Indonesia: South Sulawesi... | reverse complement strand
CCCCAGCATAAAGGAGCTCATCTTCCTTTTGGGGATCAGCGCCTTTAAGTTCTTTAAGCGCCATTTCTAGGTCCCTTTTTCCAAGGTCGTTTAGGAACGTACAACTCCTTAACTCTCCTCATCCCCTCCTCAAACTCTTCCATCGATCGCTCCCCTTCCCTTTTCTCTTTCCACCCCCGCAGACCACCTAACAGCATAAGAGTTTAAATACCCTTAGCGTTATCATACTGAAACATGGGCACATGGTACTATCAGCCCCCTTGGAACATCCTTTTTGAGCTCCATAAGTTGGAGAGGGTGCAACCCTGGGGCATCAACCTATCCTTTCTGTTAAGGTCCTTCCTGGATGAGATGAGTAAACAGGGAGAGGTCGATTTTAGAGCCTCAGGTATGGTGCTGGATTCCTCTGCCACCATATATCTCATGAAGTCCAAGCTTCTTTTAGAATTAGAGGAACCCCCGCTTCCGCCGAAGCCCCCACCGGATTTTCTTCCGCCACCCCTTTTTCAACCCCTCCGTTACGAGTTAACCTCCACCACCATCCAAAACTTGCTGGAAGCCCTAGATGCAGCCCTGAAGGGGGAAAGCCTGTTTACATTGAAGCCGCGGCTGGAATCCATTTTACCACCCCCACCAGAAGTCCTTCCCCCAATAGACCTCTACTTGATGGAGACCGAAAAACATATGAAGAAACTGTATCGCCTACTCCTCCAACTTGTGGACGAAGGAAAATTGGTGGTGTTCTCCAGGATCATAGGGGGACTAGAAAAACTGGAGGCAATAAAAACTTTCATTATACTCCTCTTCCTTGCACAAAGGGGGAAGGTCACCCTATGGCAAGAGGAGGAATTCGGCGAGATTTACATAACCCTCACGGAGGGGTCAACTGTTGCAGGGGAAGGAACAGGAAGCGACTAACCACACTGAACAGGAAAAATGGAAACAGGACTTAACCCTAATAGAGGCGGCACTTTATGTAGCGGGTCGTCCCCTTGATCTAAATACGCTGGGGTCCGTTATTAAAACCCACGCCAAGACGAGGATTCAACAACTTGTGAGGACACTTATGGAAGATTATAGAAAACGTGAAACCGCCCTTGAAATCCTAGAGTTGGAGGACAAACGCTTCGTTCTTCAATTAAAGGCGGAGTACACACCTACGGTTCGAAGATTGGCCATAAGGCCCCTTCTTTCAACAGGACCTTTGAAGACCCTATCCTATATCGCCTACCGCCAGCCCGTGCTTCAAACCCAAGTCATTGAGGTGAGGGGAAGCCACGCCTATCCCCACCTCAAGCAATTGGAGGACCTAGGCTTGATCACCCGTGAGAGGGCGGGGCGAACAAGCGTATTGAGGACCACTGATTTTTTCGCTGATTACTTCGGATTAAGCCACGACCAAAAGGTCATGAAACGCCAGCTCAAAAGCATATTTGAAGAGCTCACTAAACCCAAGTCTTAAGGAAATGCTAGAAAGGTTTAAAATCTTAAATAACGTATTCCATCGAAAAATGAGGAAGCCACCTTGGCGGTATGGCATGGGGATTTACATAAAAAGAAAACCTCGGGCGGCAGGAAAAGCCTTTATAGAAAGAAGAGGAGGCGTGAAAGGGGCTCCTTTCCAGCAGAAACCACCTTAGGAGATACCAAGAAAAGGGTTAGACGAGGCCATGGAGGAAACCTGAAGATTAGAATGTTAAAGGCGGCTTATGCGAACATTTCTGACCCTGCTACTGGAAAGACCCAGAAGGTGGAGATACTTCGGGTGACTGAAAACCTTGCCAATGTGGACTATAACCGTCGGGGTGTAATCACCAAGGGAACCATCATTGAAACACCCCTAGGAAAGGCCCAAGTAACCTCTCGCCCGGGAAGGGATGGGATGGTAAACGCCCTCCTTATGACTGAAAAAGCCTCTTAAATGGCAACTAACCCGCGCCGCCTTAACATGTCAGTCAACCGTAAGGGTTAAAGCATTCTAGATCCCTATAACTCGTGGGAGCGATATGCAGAAACAGGGCAGGATAGTTTTATGGCCAGTTTATCTTGATTCCACTAAAACCCGTTCGGAGGGAAGGAGAGTTTCCAAAAAACTCGCCGTGCCCGCGCCGAAACTGGAGGAGATTCAGAAGGTTGCCATATCCCTGGGTTTTAGACCCGAAATCGTTTCTAATGCCGCCCATCCAAGTTTCCCATGGCAGAAAACAGGGCTAATCGTAACTCCTAAGAAGGGTTCCAAGACCCAGATCATCCGAAAGATCGCTGAAAAAGTTTTAGAAAGCCGTGGAAAAGGCGGAAACTAACCCAGAATTCCCTGAAAACTTCGGAAAGGTTTAAATAAAGGGTTTAGGTTCAGAATCTTATCTTAAGTCTTTTGTGAGGGGAAAGCTTGCAGAGAATTGGTAGGGTCCTCCACGTGAGTTCTGACAAAAATCTTATCATCAGGGTGGAGAACCTGCCACGGATTGGCGATAGGGTGGTTGATGAACACCTTAAACCCGTGGGAAGAGTTTTTGACATCTTCGGACCCGCCGCTGCTCCTTATGTGGCGGTAAAACCGCAAGGGAAGGAGCCCGGCTATTGGATTAATCGCATTCTCTACTTTCCTTCATCGTCTAAATCTAAAAAGCGAAAAGGAGCCCGAAGAGATGAGTGAAGATCCGGTTTCAGTTCCAGTTCACTCCATGAAGGCTCAGCGGTGCCCCGAGTGTGGGAGCGCCCGGATTATGAGGGATCCTGAGTATGCTGAAATAGTCTGCATGGACTGCGGATTTGTCATTGCGGCTAAGCTTACAGATCGGGGCCCAGAGTGGCGGGCCTTCGACCAAGAGCAGCGCGATAAGCGTACCAGGGTCGGCGCCCCCCTCACCTTCACCATTCACGATAAGGGCCTTTCCACCATGATTGACTGGCACGACCGGGACATCTACGGGAGAAGGCTATCTCCAACCCAGAAGGCTCAAGTTTATCGGCTTCGAAAATGGCAGCGGCGCATCCGAGTTTCTGACGCCACGGAACGAAACTTAGCCTTCGCCCTATCTGAGATATCCAAAATGGCCAACACCCTAAACCTGCCAAAAAACATCCTAGAAACCGCCTCAGTCATTTATAGAAAGGCCGTTAAGGAACACCTTATCCGCGGAAGATCCATCCAGGGAGTGACCGCCGCCGCCCTGTACATGGCCTGCCGCCAATGCAGGTTGGCGAGAACCATCGACGAAATCGCCGAAGCCTCCAGCATCGACAAAAAAGAGGTTGGACGCAGCTACCGATTCTTAGTCAAGGAGCTTAACTACTTTGTTCCACCCCTAAAGCCCACCCACTACATTAGCAAGTTCTCCAACCAGCTTGCCATGCAGGGCAAAAACGAAGAAATCGCCCATAAAACCCTAACCGTAGCCAAAAACCTAAAGCTCACGTCTGGAAGGGGCCCCACGGGAATAGCCGCTGCCGCCAGCTACGTAGCCTCCGTGCTAACTGGCGAAAGAAAGACCCAGAGGGAAATAGCTGAAATCGCCCAGGTGACCGAGGTCACCATAAGAAACCGTTACAAGGAACTGGTGGAACGCCTCTGGTTCCTCATCTCCCTTTAACTGATTCAAACGCTTCCTTAAATCTTCCCTAGTTCTCTTTAACACATCATCAAAGTTTTCAGGTAAAAATCCTGTGCAGTTTTCCGATATATTTTCCGAAATTTTTCCATAACAATTGTTTCTCCCGCACCCCCTTGGCAAGGTGACCTGAGCGTCCCACGTAACCCTTAGGGTAGGCATTTTTACTTCTCCATAGTGGTGGAGGTTCCGATCCTCAAAATCCCGTTCCGGCTAACTGTATTTGAACCCTTAATACAAATCCTCATCGTATGACTAGATGAACATGGCGCGTTCAAAGGGTGCGCTATATGGGCTAGAATAGATGTTCATCGCTAATTGACGGTTTGCCCCCGACACGGCTACAGACCACCACCTTCTTAAAGCCCGCTTTGCGCAACCTTGAGGCGACCTCCTTCATATGGCTCAGGGGAGTGTTAATGAAGACGGATGGGCCTGTGTCAATGGAGTACCAAGCTGGAATTCCTCCCCTCCTCATTTTGACGACCTCCCTTATGATCCGGATTGTTTCAGGCTCCCAAAGGATCATGTGGGCTTTACCCGTCATGGTGATGGCGTGGAGGTCTAGGCTGTCCTCCTCAGCGAGCCGCCCGATGGTGGGAATACGCCCTTCTTCTATTGCTCTTTTCATTGTTTCCACGGTTTTGCCGACACGCTTCAGTCTGGCGCTAAACAGGGGAGAACTGAGCACCTCCGCGTGGGCCTCGTCTGTTTTCACGGTGGAGGGAATGGGCACAATGACAATGGCCAAATCCACCGCCTCCGGTCCAGCCAACTGTTCAGCGTAAGATCGCCCCCTCTTGTTGGCGTACCACATGGCGAAACCTCCCGCAAGGCTTCTAGTCGCTGATCCGGCGCCTAACCTCACAATCTCAGAAAGGGATGTTGGGTCTAGATCTAAGCCCAAGGCTTCGCACACGGCTGCTCCGAGGGCTGCGAAACCGGAGGCTGAGAAACCGAGCCCCTTCCCTTCTCTAATGCTGTTCTCCGACTCCACCCTAAAGTAGCCTGAGTATCCAGCCGCATCCCTCAGTCCATTGAGGACTGCTTTAGCCCTTTCAAGGTCCCTCTTAACCAATCTTCTTCCATTAACTACAACCGAATCTTGCCTCAAGGTCCTGTCGGTTTCAACCGTGGTTTTTGTGCACAAAGCTTTAACGCAAACCGAGATGCTGTCGTGGAATGGGATTCTTAGTTTGGGGTCCTTTAACCCATGATACTTAACTAAACCCTGGATGGGATGAGCAACAGCCGTTGCTTTCATCTAGCTGGACTCCTGAAGCCAACTGGAATGCGATATTAATTTGTTTTAAACCTATACAATGAACCTACTTAACTTTTCTAGGGCGTCTTCCCCTTCTGGGTTAATGAATTCTATTCCTTCCTTTTCAGCTGCTTTGCATAGGTCTTTATCCGAACATACCAGCACTAGCTTTTCCCCTCCAGACTCTAAAGCTCTTCTTAAATATAAAGAACTGGCTAATTGTATGCAGTCTGCTGAAGGTAAAGCGTGTTTAACGGCTAGCGGAGTTGCCGAGGCAATAAGCTCATCGTTCACACTAGTTATGGCAAACCTATCTAAAACATCTTTAAGGAAGCATGAGACAACCATGTTAAAGGCTTCTCTAAATAACTCCTTTCTCTTCATTCTAGCTGAAAAGGCAACTATAAACTCAAGTATGGTCCAGAAGGATGCAGCGAAACCATATTCCTCCAGCTCAAATATCCTGTCTAAAACCTCGGAGCCAACCTCTTTACGGTATCTTTTAACTATAGCAGAAGTATCAAAATAGAAGGTAGGCATTCAATGAGTCTCCCTTCTTCTAAGCTCAACAACCTCTTGACTTAACGTTTTTTCTCCAGATATTTCTTTAGCTAAAACCTTCCTAACTTCCTCTATTGATTTGAGATAAGGCTCATAGCTCTCATAAAGCTCCCTCACATACTCCTTCACCTTATTAGTCCTTGCCTGGTATAGGCTTATGGCTATCAAATCCTCAACCCGCTTCTGAGCCAAGCGTTCAGCCTCAACCTTTGTCATAGAGATCATTATCCAATTAGTTTTTGGAGCATATAAATCTTTTAATCCAACACAAAGACCTATACCACCCACTTAACAGACTTCTGAAGCCATTCTTAATTTCAACTAAGGAGGCCTAATCAGGCACGCTCCTTGGCCTGGAAAGATAGTGGTCATGGCTAACTCGATCCCGTAGTGTTTGCAGTATTCTTCTGTTAGGACCCTCCGTAATTCTTCGATTTTGTCCTTTTGGATTATGACCTCCACGTCGCCTCCTAGGCCCGCGCCTATAATCTGGGCTGCGGCATAATCGCCTAAGTTATGGCTTACAATGTCGCATACGTGGTCTATGGGAGCTATACTCCGCTCGTAGCCGCCCGGCTGCCAATAGAGCTGAGCGGATTCAATTTGACTTGGGGTGGACGCTCTACTCCTTAGAATAGCGATTAACTCCTCAAGCCTTTCGTCCGAACTAAAAATCCTGGCATCCCAAGGTATCTGTCGCCCCTCTCGGTCAAACTTAGCCACCCGATCGCCATCATGGGACCGCCTTACGAGCTCCAGCATCCCCTTTACGTCGCCCCTCCTCAAAAACTCTGGAAAAACCACAGCCCTTTCCGCCTCAGCCAAGCCGAATAGGGCCATTTGTCGAATCTTGTAACCGCCCCTTGGTTCACTATGATTTGCCAAGATTATCTCCAATTCAGGATGATACCTCTTTGCCAAGCGGTTCCTCAGCTCTTCTCGGTCTATGACTTCTGGTAGGGACTTCAGTATTTCATAAATTGTGGCTAACTCTACACCTAGATTTCTGGTAGTGACATCCCGCAACCACTCCAGTTTTTCAGCGTACTCGGGATAACGATTCTTTATTAGCAAGAGGGCGAGCCTGTAGGCGGCGGCCGTCACGCGAAGATAATTTCTTGTGTCCTCGTCTTGGGGACGTTCAAAGCCCGAGCTCACCACGATTACCCTGTAATCTTCGGGAAATGGGGCGTAGGCGACCTCCTCTGCCTTAGTGGGGAGGGAACTAATGTGGGAGATGTGACCCCTGCGGGATAGCATAATCGCCGCGTGATCCGCTGTAGCCCCCCGGGTGAACCTGTACCATTCCGAATAGCCAACCCTGTCGATGAACTCTCCAAGGGGTATCCTAATGTCATTTATCTCCTTCATTCCAAGGGCGATGGACACCACCAGGGCTGAGGAGGAGCCTAAGCCCCTTCTTGGGAGTAAATTACTTCCAAGCAAAAGGTTCATTCCCTTCAATCTTTTGGTGAAACTTCCGTCCAACCTTCTGTAATAGTCCTGAAGGTAGACAACTAATCCTTTAACATACTCATCCCAGTCAAGGGTTTCACCGCGGGCTTCCTTCTCCTTAAACTTCTTGGTGGTCCAATGGTCCCAGTGGTTTAAATCCCTTATCTTCTCTTCAGGTAACTCATCATCGATCCGAAAACTTTTAGCCTTAAATTCGGGATCCATATTATGAAGAATCACTTGATCGTCGTCCCTCGCTTGGATTAAGGCGATGATCTCAGTGTCCGTGGCCATGGGGTTTACAAACCCTCCCATAAAATCAACGTGGCGCCCCATGACATTCACCCGCCCGGGGGCTCGGGCAACAATGACCCCCGCATCAAAACCAAAAATCTTTCCAAACTGGTTAAAAGCCTTAACACAGGCATCCCTTCGCTCCCCCATTACCTTTTCGTCACCACCATAGATTCCTTCAAACTCCCTCCTCAGTCCATTAGAGAAATCCTCAGTGAGCCCCCTTAACCATTGACTAACCTTAACAGGCAGCATTCTATGATCCTCCTGAGGGGATAATACTTTCATTACTGGCTTAACTTGTATTTTCCCGTTTAAGTGTCTATTGCTCACTTGTGTTTCCTAAACATTTCGGCACCTTCCATGGTTGTGATGCAGTCAAATCCAGCTTCCACCAGTAGGCATGTCTCCTCCAAGGTTTCGGCAACCCTAATACGGAATTCGACATTTTTCATCAAAGGCATACTTCCTTCACCCTCCGCCGACTTTCCTCAACTTTGGACGACCTTCTCATACGCGGACTAAGCCCGTTTCCAACCCTTTCATGAAAAGGAATTTGAAATAGAATTTTCCAAAAATGAGGGAGGGAATATTTTAGGCATACAAGGTCCATGCAACAAAACGTAACGATTAAGTAATAAAGATGGATTTTATATCGCTTGACCATTGAGATAAAAAGGGAGATTAGAAATGATTATTTGTTCAAAACCTGAAAAATGGCATATAGGAGAAAGGCCTTCTTTCTGGGTGAACGAATTTCCAGTCACGAAGGTTGAGCGGGTCATTGAGGAGAAGGGAGTCAGCGTCGCGAAGCGGGGCGCTGGGATTAGGGTAGCCTCGGCGATGCTGCAGTTGAAGGGGGGGAGACTTGAGAACTCACTTGTGTCGAGCATCATATGTGAGAAGGGCGCCACACGACAGCAGTTGAACAGGGCGGAAAAGACCCGAACTATGGTTGAGAAGGGGCTTGGGTTCCTTGCCCAGACCAAGACCGGGGTTGTAGGCAGTATCCTTTATCAGTTGACCGAGAAAAATCTGCCATTATGGTTCTTGGAAGGCCACGAATGTGTAATGGATTTAGCCCCTTATGGGGAAGAAAGGGTCATAAGGCTTGACATTGACGCTGTGGACGAAGTGCAAGCTAAGTTGCACAATGGCCTTACCGTGCTCTATGCGGTTGGGCTTTTCCACGAGTTCTGCCACTTGGCGGGACTTGACGAGAAAGAGGCTCTGCTGAAGACCCTTGACCTCTATGAAGGGCTTGAGGAGAGTGAGGCGGATTCGCTGAGAAAGGTTCTGTTAGAACCAGAGATGGATAACGACAAGGTTTTCCTTCGATTCCTGCACGAGGGTGCAAATAAACCCAGGGAAGAGAAGGAGAGGCTTGTCGTCTGGTTAAGAAGCCGCACAATGATTGAACTGCCCTATAACAGCGAAAGGGTGAGAAGAACTATCAGGGAGGAGGCGGACCTATCATCTCTAAGGACGAGGATATACAATGGGATTAAGGATACCTACGTCGAGACCGTTGACATGGCCAACGCTGAACGCATCGCCGACTGGTGCCATGAAGAAGGAAGGCGCCTAATCGGAGGCCGATTCAGCCGTGCCTTCTACATTGACGCCATGTTAATAGCGAGTTCCAAGGTTCTGGCTGCCAGACACCTAAAAGTAAGTATTGATGGTCTCGAATCACTGCTGAGGAAGGTTTCCTTTAAACTGGAGAACGAGGCCTTACAGCGCCATAATTTGAGCTTTGAAAACTTAGGAGGAGAGATGCAAGGGCTCATCAATTTGGAGGCGATGGACAGGGTCTCTGAGGCCCAGTGTAAGGGAGCCCTAGAGAAGTTCAAGAAGGCGCTGAGGGAGTTTGAGATAAATGTGACGGAGATGATTGACAGCGTTCAAGCGGCTCAAAGTCCACAGATAGCAGAGGAGAGAAGAACACATAACGGGACCTGTGAAACCTGGGACAAACTTGCCCAAGACAGGGAGGAGATCAAGAGAAAAATCGACCAGGTCAGGCACGCGGTCTCCGTTGTGGAGGGGGCATTGGCTGAAGCCCCCCGAGCTGACCCCGCGTTTGTTGTATTCTTTCAACGGATCTCCCCCACTGGCTCTATCAACATGGGAGTGATTAACGAGCTTCTGGATCCCTTCTTCGGCGAAGATGAAGATGTGCACAGGCTTATCAGAGAGGGCGGTCACAATCTTTACGTGACATCCAACCTTAGAGCATGGCTGAAAAGGTGTGATGACTGGGTCGAAGCCCTACCAGCCTACGCTGATTATCAGATCGTCCCCCTAGAGGGAGGAAGATACGAGATACGGGTCTGGGTGCAGCGTTCAATCTTAGAGGACATGTATAGGCAGCACGCAGAGGACTGGGCCCTAAACATTGAAGAAGTCATGGACTTGGAGCACGTAGCGCTGGCCAGAAACATCCTAGTGGAGAGGATGGGGCTGAACGGTGAGGTTAAGAAAGTTGAGGTGGAGCACCAAATCGATCGAGAGGAGGCGGTCAGAGAAATCGCAAGGAGGCATTGCCTAGATAAGGAGGTGGCCGACTTGGCTGCGCTCATAGAAGCCACCTACTTGAACCTTTGTGTCGAAGTGGCGAGGACGCGCCAAGCCGAGGAAGTCAGCAGAGTGGAAGCCCTCAGAATGGTTATCGAAGGCGACAACGGTGAAAAGAACTTTTTGGCCGCCGCTTTCCAGGCCATGGATCAAGGGATAATATCGATATCCGAAACACTAAGCCAGGCCATCAGAGAGCGAGGGCTTGAGGAAAGGTCAAGGGCCCTGAGTGCCATAGCCATGAAGAGAAGGAGAAACCTGCCGAGCGTCCACGTCTTGACGACCCTCGGTCCTGGGGAGACCGAAATCAACATTGAAAACTGGCTTGAGGAGTCCATGGCCCTCTTCAACGTCTCCCGCGCCTACGGGTTAGAGGAACGAGTTCAGCAGAGGGTTAACGAGTACTCAACAAGATTAGCCGCCATCGGGGAGAGACTTGTTAAGGACCTTGATCTTGAGGGAGATCTTTTCAAGATTATGATGGAGGAAGGACTGCGGGGCGACAACGAATCTGACAGGTTTAAGGGTGTCCTGAGGCTAATTGCCTCCTATCCGGAGGTGGCTACAGAAGCCGCCAAGTTGGCCCTACTTATTGAAAAAGAGGAAAGGGATGGAACGAGAAAGAGGGATCTAAAGAACGCGGAGGAGCCTGCCATTGTTCTCAAGTATATGGAATCCCACCCAGACTTGGAAACAGAGGCACTTAACCAAGTGATTTGGAACAATAAGCTCGAAGAAGCCGTTGAAGCCTACGCTAAGAGCCACAATGTTGGCAAAGCCGAGGCGGGACGTGCCGTGGTCGTTTCGAATACCGACTACAAGGCGGAGAAGGAGAGCATAAGGAGATCGATCGCGCGTCAAAGGGCTTTGGAATCCCTGGGCCTTTCCCAAGAGGTCAAGTCCTATTTGAGAACCCGCCTGGATAGGACCCTTGCCGTCATTACCGCCAGAAGGGAAAATATAGGCGAGAGCGGGCTGTCCCACGAGCTGAACAACCCAAGGTTCTGTTACGACGCTTCAGGCCCATTCAAGAAGTACAATCTCATCTACACCCCTAGCAGGGTTGACTTGGGTGCCGAGGAGGTCAATTCCGTGAGGAATTTGCCCAAGTGGGTTGGGGGCCGCGACCAGGAAGCTGCGAATGCTGGCAAAGCTCTTTACAACCTCTACAACTATGCTGGAGTTACTGCTGTAGACTCTCCGCGATTGGCTGAGTTTCTCAAGGTGGGTGAAAACTTCTTTTCCCGAGGTGGGGTCTTCTATCTTTCCCTGGCAGCGGGGGCAAACATCGACGCCTTGGGCATCGGCGACTTCGAGTTCTTTAGGGATCAGTGGAACATGAGGGGCGACCGGATAGTCCTGCCAGCAGGTGAAACCTACGGAGGGTTCTGCGTGCCAAAGGAGTTCTCCCTCCTGAACGCCCTTATCATTGCTGCCGTCAGTAAGGAGACATCCAATGAAATCTTGGACGGCTTCGGAGTGCCAAGGGAGATAAGGCCGCAGGTTCTGGAGGACCTCCGCAGGGCGCTCCGCATGCGGCTCGACTGCGGAGACCAATTGGAGTGGGAGACGAAGGCGGCCAGCTTCCTCTCTGAAAGGCATAAAGAGTACTTCAACGTTTTACATCATCCGGCTTACATATCTCGGTTGCCTCAACTGGCGGAAACATTGGAAAAGATAGGTGTACTCACAGCCCGAGATGAGACCCAGAGGCAGATGCGTTATCGCCTCGCCCACTGGGTGAACAAGAAGGCTCAGGGGCTTGAGGAAGTCAACCGAACCGGCCCCTTCCGGAAGATATACCTCATACGGCAACTGATAAATGAGGCGCGCCGGAAGAATCCTTTCATTGTTCCTGACGATAAACTGATCGGCGTGATGTCCGCTCCCTACAAGGAAGGGGGCAGAAAGGATGGAAGGGAGGTGCCGATAACGGATGTGCGCTTCAGCGCGGGCGCCAGGAAACTGGAGATATACGCTGGAGAGGCTGAACACCTCCTTAAGGACATTGACCCAGAGGGTCAAGAGCTCCTCCGAGAAATGTTTAAAGGGTTTAAGTCGCCCGCGGACATCCGTATGGTTGGAATCTGTGCGGGCTCAGATATACTGAACTATGTGCCCGGAACGGGCCTTGAAGACATGAAGGAACGGGTGCACCGAAAGCTTTTGGAGGCGGGAGTTGACGAAAGCGTCACCACGCCCAACTGCATCGTTTATGGTGGAGACCTTGAGAGGTGGAGTGGCGTCAGAGAGATGCCCGAGGCTAAGAGGCGGGCCCTGATACAGGATATCGGAGCCAATATTCATCTCCTCGTTATCGACCGCCGAGGCCCCTACAGGACGTATGAGGAAGCCGTTCAGGGGGTTGACTTCATCGACTTGGGCATACCTGACCCTGAACTCCTTGACCTGATCGACGACCTGCCAAAGCTCCTCTATCTCATGAAGAAAGGCAGGCCCAACAGCGCATCGGTTTTCGCTGATGGAACCTCTGGGGCAAGGAGGAGAACCTTCTCGTTCCGCTACGCCTGTAGCAAAGGAAAAGTTAAGGAACTGCTTGCCCTCGACGATAACGTGGTCTACGGTGCCCTTGGGCTTGGCCATGACGATGTTGAGAAATGGCGGCAGGAAATGATTAGCGACCGACAACAGGCGGAGACCCTGTTCAAGGCCTTGGTTGAAGGGAGATATGATGATGCTGAAAGGGTCTATGGGAGGATCACAGAGCGCATAGTAAGGGACCAAAGGGATGAAGAGGCTGCAAACGAGGAGATTGCAGCTAAGGGATTTAGGGTGCCGACAAAAACATATAGATATGTCTCCGATGTCCTAGGCAAGATTAGAAGAAGACTACCCCTACACAAGCTGGACTTCGGCTCTTGGCTGATCCTCGGTGGCATGTATCTCCTTAATGGCAAAGTGAGCCAAGATGAAATCATACAGACGCGGGAGAAGTTCGAGAAGGCTATAATTAAGGTCCCGAAGACATGGGAAAGCGATGTAGAGCCCTTCGAGAAAAACGAAGTAGATCAAATAGTCAAGACTTTTGTTAAGCCCAAGTACGTTCCGCCGCCAGAGGTTGAATACCGTGAGATTTCGACTGGGATAGCGGGTTCCCTCAAGGCCGTTGAGGAGAAGGTTTCCCTTCTGGAAAAGAGGGAGGCAAGACGGAGGCAGGCTAGACGGGCCGGGGCATTACAGGCTCGCATGCAAGGATTTACGTCCGTGGAAAGTGCTGTTGCTGCCGCTGTGGATAAGCGGGACTTCGAAGGGATATATGAAAGAGCCAAGGCCGCCCTGGGGGACGGTATACAACTTGTGGAGCAGGAACCCTTTGGCAGATTCCTCGGATGGACAAGGGGCGCCTTCACTGTGTTGATTGAGTCCCTGGTGCTAGAGGCGTCCCCCCCGAGGAAGACCATGGAAAGGGAGGTGAGAAACCTATTCACAGGCGGCCAAATTGACCTAAATATTTATCGGAGCCTCGCTGCTGACGCGGCGAAGATGGCGGAGCTTGCTAAGGGGAATAGGGTGATCCTTGAGAACATAGCGAAGGCCTTGGAGCTCATGGATATATCCCTTCTGATTGAGAAAACCTACGATGTTGATGATTCCCGGGACATGATGATCGAGCTGGCCAGGTTCTTTGATGTCACAGTTAACAACCATATCTTTGATTATGTTCCCTATCATTATCATAAGGAGAGGGGCGTTGGCTACGAGGGTTACAGCCGCCAAGAGAAGTTTGAGCTGGCCGAGAGGCGGCACCGCTGGCTATACACCTACTGCAGACACCTCATGGTGACAAAAACCGAGCTGAGAAGCCGTAGCCCTGAATATCAGGAGGCCTGGCTCGGAGACGCAGACAGGGACATCATGGGACTAGGCATAAACGTGGCGTACAGGGCCCAGCGCTTCTGGTTCAGCTACGCCCGTCTACGGGATGCTGCAGTCCTCGTTCACGAAGGCTACCCCTTGCCAGAGATCTTTAAGAATCTTGACCCAGCTATTATCGAGTGCGATAAACGGACAAATGTGGTCATAGTCTATCCCCACGGGAACACCACAGTGCCAGTAGCCTTGGAGCAGGCACCACGATTGGCGAAGGATCAAGGCGTAAACCTGATGCTGACGGCCTTCCCCGAGATCGTAGAGGAAGAAAGGTACGGCCGTAAAGTGCTACGTGTTTTTGACGGATTCACCTTCCTTTCAAGGGAAGACTACAAGGCAGCCTTAACGGCGTCAGGCGTCAAGCCCCAAGAGGCCGAGAAAAGGGCGGCTGCCGTTGGGCCCCGAGGAGTCCTCGCGATGACAAGTTTCAGCGAACCCATCATCGCCCACGGGGTCTTTTTCCACTTCACCCACCCCATGAGACCAGACATTGAGGACGTGCAGGCTCCATTGATCCAGCCCCTAGTTTGGGAGGCTGCCACCCATCTAAAGTGTAGGCTGCCTGAGATGCTGGAGGGCAGCGGGATAAGGACCGCGGAACAGTTCAACTGGTACATGAAGCAAACAGCCCAGCTGTCCGAGGCTGAAGCAAAGGCTGAGATTGAGGAGAACCTGCTCAAGCTCTCGGAGAGGTATGATACGCTAATTGTGAAACCGGAGAAGGAGTCTGGCGGGCGGGGCGCCAAGATTCTCTCGGTTCGTAGAGATGGCCAAGTAATCAAGGAGAACTTGACCGAATTGACCGACCTGATTTACGATATATCCAAGAGTGATAACGTGGCGGTTCAGGAGGTCCTCAAATCCTATGTGCGTAGGCTTTACACCCGCGATTTCCTCGAAAATTTGGTTGACAGATTCGCCAAGATAGGCATCCCCGTCCAGCTGGATAGGGAGCCTCGGACACCCCTCTTCTCCTACTTCAGACAGATCGTTGTACTGGGCCGAAAGGGCTATGAGATATCCCACCACATAACCGTGGTTAGCACAAGGGGCATAGCCAACGTTGGGCAAGGAGGACTGCTATATGAGCACACGGATGAAATTATTAATCCAAAGTACCGGGAAGATTTGAGGCGGGAGATAACCAAGGCTGCCTTCAACTCATTGGAGTCCCAAAGAAGGTTCAATAAAGAGCGTTGGAAGGAAATTCTGGAAGACTACTTGGCGATCCATCCAGAGTTCGCAGACAGGGTTCACTTCCAAGTCGGCAAGGACCTCACAGGGTTCGAAAACACGGACATACCCTACGAGATGGGAGATTACATGCCCATGTTCCAGGTGGACGAAAACGATAACCTCGTTCGGTTGTACGACGAAGAGCAGGGAAGGTTCCTCCCACTTTACGATGAAAGGGGCAGACCCACATCCATCCAAGTATATGATAAGGAGGGAAAACCCCTGACCAGGGTCGACAAGGAGGGAAAACCCCTGCCAATACCCCTATTCGATAAGGAAGGGAGGCACATACTCCTATTTGACAAGAACGGAAAGCCCATAAGCACCTTGGTAATCCACAAGATAGAGGCCAATCCCGGCGCCGGGCTCTGGCGACCCCACAACGACCAACTGCCACCCCACAGGAAGGGCGAAGGAGTATACACCATCTTCAGATGCCTCGGCGAGAGGGCGGCCATTTACCGCGAAAAGCTTGAGGAAAATGCCAAAGAAAAGGAGGGGCCCCATCCGCCATCGCCCTCCATATACCTTCCGAGCGTTCTGGCAGAAACAGAAACGATGGTCAGTAGCCTCGACGAAGCGATGCGAAAGGCAAGAGAAGAGCTGGGGAAAGGTGGAAGGTGAACCCTTCGAAGCCGACGATCTCAGCGTTTTGCTAGCCCACTACGTGGAGGCTGAGATTTCCAAGAAGCTGGGATCAGTGGAAGCCCTTTCCCGAAGGGCTTCCGAACCTGAAGGTGCACACATTATAGAACAGCAAATCCTGGAGTTGCTAATGGAGAAAAGGGCCTTCCTTCTGAAAAGGATCCCGGTGACACCGGACACTATGCTGGCAGGCATCCTCTCAGATCGGAGTTATTTGAAAAGGATCGCGGAGATCGCCGTCGAAAGGCTTCGCGGTGGTTCCGAAGCGCCCGCGCTGAGAATCGCCCCCAAGCCGCTCACAAGGTACAACATAAAAGAAGCCCTGGAGGAAGGACTGAACTTTGGTTTGATCTTTGGGGCCGAATCGATTTACTTCCAAGATACGGTGCTGGCGTTTCAGGCAGACGAGGCCTACTCCAGACCCCAACAGGCCAGAAAGGTGAACGTACTCGGCGTTCATGTGGGATGGCTTACAGAATCTGGGGAGGCTACGAGAAGCCTGCTAGTGGATAAGACGGGCCTGGTCAAAGAGGTCCAATTTGAGGAGGCTGTGCCTCTCCATGTCGTTCAAACACTCCATCTTCCAAGAATAGGAGAAATCTCATTACATCAACGAGCATCCCAACTGTTTGAGAAGAAGGGAATAGATCAGATCAATCCTTACGGTGCCTCGGCGAGGGCCGATGACAAGGCTTGGACCCACCGGCTCTGGGAGCAATACCCAGGAGACAAAATACTGTCACCCGCTTCCCAGCTCATTATGAGACCCAGCACATTCCAAGAAGCCTTGACGGCGCTGAGAACCTTCGTTGAAAGGATCGATGGGCGTCAGGGTTTACGGGTTTTGGGCGTGGTGCTCCAGCCAAATAAGGGCACAGAAGGATATATGGTTGAGAGGTTCGAGGTTGATCCGGCCAAGATATACGCGATTGACGAGGATCACCCGGCTGTCCAACACTTAATGGCCCTTTTGAAGGAAGACGACGCGCTCATCAGGGAGGAAAAGGGCAACATCAGGTTCTACTCTGATGAAACTCCCGAGGAAAGGGATAAGGGATATAGGCGAGTGGCCTTGCGCTTAAATGTGACTTGGAACGGATCAGGATTTTTTGCCGAATCAGGATATGCCCAAGTTTCAAGGGACGCCCAGACCTTTGCAGCCTCTCGGGGGCGCGGCGGAACCGTCGTTGACATAGACGAGGCCCTACTAAACCTCTATTACCTCAGGGATGGCGCTTGGGCCAGGCTTATACTAACAGAGGGGGACATCGCGAAGATAAAGCAAGCGGCCATCAACGCATTGCAAGCCCTCAATACAGGGCTCCCGGAAAAGGGCTATCTTAAGATGGTTGGCATAGACATGGTGTTGGAAGTTGAAGACGTAGGAGGGGAAAGGATGATCCAGCCCGTTGTTCTCGAAGCCAACCCCCGCCCCGCGGGACTATCACGCCTAAGGGAGATACAGGAAATATCGGTAGAAAAACCAAAATCGGTGATAAGCACCGCTCTTTTCAATGTCATACGCTTATTGGCCAACAGGATAACTTAACCTTAAACGTTCTGGAAATTTTAAAATTGACGAGGAAATTAAAGGGCCTTGAAGACCTCAAACCATTTATTGTATAGGGGCAGTGTTTCCGAAGAGACGCTTGGTTTCCTCTCTTCTAGGATTTCTTGAAAATCGCTCATGGATATGGGCCTAGGTTGGGATTGTTTGTTGCTCGCCCTTCCAGATTCGAATAGTTCTCTGTTAACCTTAAGCTGGGCGGATTGGCAGACATCTCGTAGATCGCTCCCAGAAAATCCCTCGGTCAGCCTTGCCAGTTCCTTTAGGTCCACGTTGAATTCTAGGTTTAGGTGCTTAGCGTATAATTCAAGCATCCTTAAGCGTGCGTTGTAGTCAGGTAACGGTATGTAAATCCGTTTTTGAAACCTCCTTATGAAGGGTGAGTCTAAACTCCAAGGTTTATTGGTGGACCCAACCACGTAAAGGGGGATGTTCTTCCCCTTGTCCACTATTCCGTCCATTTCTTTTAGAAATTGGTTGCGAACTCTAGTTTCTCCCCCCACCTCATTTGAATGTACACCTATAAGGGAATCTAGCTCATCAATGAAAACAATGGCAGGATTACCCTTTAGAGCGGACTCCCTGGCGGAGTTAAAAAGTCGAGCAACATTTTGTTCCCCCTCCCCCAACCATTTAGACATGATGGATGCCGCATCCACTGAGATGAAAGTCGCATTAATCTCCGTCGCCACCGCCGCGGCAAGAAGGGTTTTTCCACACCCAGGCGGACCAAAGAGGAGGATTCCCTTAGGCCACCCCAACGGGAACAGGTCTGGTCTCTGGGATGGGTAAACAATCGCTTCTTTAATTGCCCTTTTGGCATCTTCTAGGCCTATAACCTCCTCCCACTTCACATTGGGCTTTTGTTGTAGAACAAGGTCACCATAGCCTACTTCCCTGGTTTCCCCTGTCCCAGTGAAGGGTTTCGCTTCAACCCTTTCTTCAGTTAGTTGTGGCCCTACGGGCCAGGCGCCTTGAAGTATTTTTATTCTGGTCTTGTAGGCCATGGCCCTCTGCATGTAAACCTTGTTTAAGTCATACTCAGGGTAGAATTGAACGAGTTTGAGGAGGGTTTCGATGGCCCTCTCGTAGGTGGCAATAGCCATTTTCCTCATACCCTGCTTATCCAATCTAATGGCCTCACAGGCGTAAAGGGTGGCTGACTTCTCAAGCTCCTCCACGGCGCTCATCAGAATCACTGTTCAATTTTTATTTTGCCTTGGGCATTAAGCATCTCCAACGCTTTTAGCACGTCCTTTGACAGTATGTTTAATTCCTCTGCACACTTCATTACATTGACCTCGCCCTTATTTTTCTGTATATAATTGAGGACTCCGTCCTCTATGGAAAAGGAAGGGGGTTGGCGAATGGTCAGTGAAATTTCTCGCGATTCGGTGCCTTTGTAGGTTATATAACCTTCTGTTGGGTTCTCTATCTGTTCGTGAGCCTCAGAGCTGGCGGTTGCTAAGGCCACCATCTGCTTGACAGCCTCCATGTCTTCAGTTCTTTCCGCTGTAATGCCTAGGGGAGGCTCTGGGAGGCCCTCCCTTAATATTTCCTCTGCAGCCTCTGAGGACTCTTTGAGTATCTCCTTCGTTGCCGCATCTGTCACCGTTGGTGAATGAATTAGTGGGGTGGAACTGAGCTCAGTCGTGCTCAACATCGCATTTACAACGTTACTTAACTCTTTCATTTCGCTTGAAATTTCAGGCATAACCTTCGTTAATTGCCTTGAAGCCTTTCGAGTCACGTTGAGAACCGATTTAAGTTCATTAAGAATGGGATTTAACTCCTTAATGGTTTGAAGCCTGAGGATAACCTGTTCCATGGTAAGTTGGGTATGGGAAAATACGCGGAGCAATTTTCTTATTTCGGCAATTTCGTTGGCGCAAATTATCGCGCTCTCTTTGTGCCCCTGCAGGATAGCCTCCTTACATTCGTCAAGTAGAACGTGTTCCCTTTCATGTAGCTTGGTGGTTGCTAGCTTTAATTTTTCATTTTGGATTTCTAATCTGCGGGTGGTAAAAAAAAGGAGGTCGTCTGTGAGTGGCGGATTCCGATGGAATATGCTATTGAACATAGGATACCGCCACGGTCCTGTGAAATTCTGGGTTTCGTCTTACTTAAGACGGACAGTGATGGATGGTTCTGATGGAGGAGATTCCGTTGACGCTTCTTGAGGCGAGGCTGTCTCTTTCGCTGTCTCTTCCGCTACCGGCTCCGCGGTCTCCACAGTTCCTGGAGGCTCTTCACCGAGGAGCAGACTGGACAACCTTGTTCTTACGGCTTCGAGGTCGTTTTTCTCACTGAGTACACTTTTCAATCCATCTAAGATTACTTCTAAAGATTTCTTATACGATCCTTCGTCGATTTCACCGATCTCTGATTCAATTTCCAGGTGGGTTTTGGCTGAGTGAAGTTTTTTAAACCTTTCGTCACAGTCAACAATTTGTTTATCTATTTCAGCGATGACATCCTGGGCGCTGGCCTTCAACTTGTTCAGTGTGTCGTCAAACTCTTGGTGGAGGCTTTCATATATCTCAGGCAAGATTTTTTCGTCTTTCAGTAGGCTGTTTAAAACCTCACCCTTCCGCCAAACCAGAGGTATGTCTCCGCATAGGGCATTTGCCCTCAATTTTGTGTCTGCCAACAGCACGATGGAATCTTTGGTTATATTTAGTTGCTTACTTGGGTAGTAAACGAATTCTCCATCTGCATGGTTTACTAGAACAGCGTCGATGTGACCGTTAGGGCTGACTATGAACGACACGATTTTACCGATTTCACGTTTGTACTCATTCCTAATCGGCTTACCGAGAAAAGAAAAGAGGTCTTTAGAGAACGGCTCTGTCAATCCCTGTCCCTGTCCTTAGGATTCTAATAGTTTTCCGTTCGATCTGAGGCTTTACTGGCTAAGAGACGGCCTCCTTCAGCGATCTCAGTAGGCAACTCTGGAAACTTCTCTTTCATCCTCTGTTCAGCAACCATGCTTGCTTCGTCTAGGATTCTTCTAGCATCCTCATTTGCCGCCTCAAAGTCTAGAGCCATGCCTGTGCTCGTGCCAGCTTCGAACATAATGTCACTCAACAGTGTTCCAACTTGCCCCAGTTCCTTCTCAGCGCCAGGCAATATTCCAGCCACTCCCGCCCTGACGTTCTGCAGAACCTGGGTGGCCGGCGCCAAGGTTACGACGACATCACCGAGTTCAGAAACCGTCTTCAGTCTGAGCACGATCCGCTCTAGAGCGAGCCCAGCGTGCATCATGAATTTTTCCATCTTCCGTATTTCAGCCAACTCGTTGGCGAACACGTTGGCCCGTTGGGTATCATGCTTTGTGTAGGCGTCGACGACTTTTGAGAAAATGTACTTGTCACGTTCTGAGAGTCGATTCGTCGCTTGATCTAGTCTTTGAACCTGTGTTTCAACCCGCCTAATGGCTAGGTCGATTCTTCCTTTCAGTGGGCTTTGTGGATGGATAGCTGCCCTGATTCCTGTCTTTTCTTCTTCCCAATTTTTGGCAAACTTTCCCGACAAGCTAATCCCCGGAAGTAGGGAGGGCGCAGAACATATTATTACATTGCTAATATGCGGATAATGCTAGAAAACATACAAGAATCTATACTCTATATGTCGCCTAACTTTTCCAGTTTATATTTTCTGGTTAAAAAAATCGGCTTATCTTTTATTAATAAACACATTTTTGGAGGACATCTTTGTTGCCCCAAAAATAGAGGTGTTAGATAGGCAAGTTAACTTTTCCTTATATAGACAAGATTGTGTAAGTAAATCTCAAATTCTGCGGATCAGAAGAAAATGGCAGGTGATCATGTTGGGTCGACGAATGAAAGTATACGGGTCGTTTGCCCTACTCGGCTTCCTACTGGGTGTAGTAGCCTACTTCACCTACTCCCAGGCGTTGCCCCTTTTGATGGCGATCTATCCGCAAATTATGGAAACCAATTGGCTTCTGTGGGGCTTTGTGGGTGCCCTGATCTCCGTAGTAGGCTGTTTGATTTACGCGTCACTACCGGAAAAATAGGGCGCCTTTCTGGTAAACTCCAACCTACGTGCTCCACTTCGATCTCATTTCTATCGGTTAGTCTACTTCCTGAGCCATTTTCCCCGCGGAGGAGCATAAACCCTGATCAAAGGCGATACGCACGCCTCACGGACTAAAATCGGGTTACGTTGGGTAAACCAGCCTGTCGCCCAGGCGCATGATGTGAACCTCCATGTTGGGAAACAATTTTCTGGCAATCTCTTGGGCTATGATGGGTCTTGGTAGGCATGTTTCCACATGTCCCAGTGCATAGGAACAGCTTTCTTCGCCCGGAGGGGTCTTTATTACGAATCCGCATCCACCAATGGACCAGACGGCCACCTTGCCCTTTTCTACACCCTGAAAACCTCAATTTAGGAGATTAGGAAGTCGCCCCAACCGGACATTTCAACCACATTAAGACTCTGCTTTTAGCTGAAGTAATATAAATAATTAAAGGAAACCAAGGTCTTCTATTAATCAAAATTCCAAAAAATCTGTTACTCAACAAATGAGAGAATAGAACACAGAGAAAAAAGGGTAAGTGGGTCCCATCTTGTAATTGGCTTGCCGTTTAGGTTAACGATAAATCTGTCAATTTCCTCAGGCTTGTTTAGGCCAAACCTTTAGCCAAGTGTTTTACTTTGTTAGCAACGTTTTTAATTGGGTTGGGCTATAGCCTCTGATGAGCCACATAGCATTGAGGATAGTGGCCAGAGTGGTGAGGGGCCGTCGGCTAGTTTGGTCTAGGCTCTAAGCCTCGGGCGCTTGGGACGGGAGTTCAAATCTCCCCGGCCCCACCAAAAGGCTGTTGTGATTGTTTTCTGGACAATTTGTGGCTTGCTTTTGTCATATAAGGCTTTTATTTGCTCTATTGCTTGCTTTAAGTTGAATAGAGAATGTTAATACTATGGTTTAAGCCTCAAATTGCTATTGGGCGGTGGTGAGGGTTAGGTTGAATGGTAGGGAGCGTTTCAAGAGGATTATGCATTTTGAAAAGCCGGACCGTTTTCCGCTTTATGAGTGGTTGGGTTACTGGAGGGATACCCTTAACCGCTGGTATGGAGAAGGCTTACCCCATGGAATGAGCGTTGAGGACTATTTCGGTTTTGATAAGACGGAGTGGGTTCCCATAGACTTTGGTCCCATACCTAGGTTTGTTCAGAAAACCTTGGAGGAGGACGGCAGATACAGGGTTGAGGTGAACGAGCAGGGTATTAAGATGCGGGTCCTTAAGACCTCCACCTCCATGCCGAGTTTTTTAGATTTCCCCGTAAAAAATAAGGAAGACTTTGAGAAGGTAAAAAAACGCTTCAATCCGAAGGACCTTAGGCGTTATCCCATGACCTGGAGTGACGAGCTTATTGACTATTATAGGACCGTGGACCACCCTATTCGATTAAGGTTTATAGGCTTCTTTTGGCAGGCCCGAAACTTTATGGGGCTTCCAAATCTTTTAACGGCCTTCTACAGGGAACCGCGGCTCATCCATGACATATTTGACTTCTGGGCCGATTTCCTCACTGAAACCGCGGAGGAAGCCCTGGAGGCCATAAGGCCAGATTATGTGGATTTCGCCGAGGACATGTCTTACAAGAACGGTCCCCACATCTCACCCAGGCTTTTCGCCGAGTTTATACTTCCATGCTATAAGAGGGTTACAAGCTTTCTGAGAAGGCATGGTGTAGACGTCATCGCCGTGGATACTGATGGGGACCCAACTCTTCTCATCCCGCTATTTCTCGAAGGAGGTGTCAACTGTTTAATACCCCTAGAGGCAGCAGCGGGGATGAATGCTAAATCCCTGAGGAAAAAATTTGGCAGAAAGCTGTTAATCATAGGGAATATAGATAAAAGGGCGTTAGGAGGAAGCAAAGGAGCCGTTAAAAAGGAGGTAACCACTAAGTATAGGGTGGCGAGGGAGGGAGGTTACATACCCAGCGTTGACCACAGTGTCTCCCTAGACATATCCTTCCAAAATTACTCCTACTACATTGACCTAAGAAGAAAGTATCAGCATGAGGTCTCATAATCGTAGGTTAGGCTAAGTTCTTTTGGATAAATTTCAATTATGCTTGTCTGACAGACTAAGCGCCAACGTGTGTACAAAATCTGGGAGGTCGAAGGGGTGCCTGGAAGTTATGAGACGGCCGTCCACAACTACTTTATAATCGATAAAGTTTGCGCCAGCCTTTTCCAATTCGTCCTTCATCTCAGAATAGCTCGTCACTTTTCTATTCTTGACAACTCCTGCCGAAACAAGTAACTGGGGGCCGTGGCATATGGCGGCCACAAGCTTATCCGTTCCGAAGAAATACTTAACTAAATCGATTGCCGTCTGGATTTTTCTAACATCTCGTAACAACTCGTAGTGTTCAGGGGAATTAGTCAGAGGAATTAGTAGAGCATCGTAGTGTTCAGGGTTAACGTCACCAAAGGAAAGATTGGCCTCAGCCTTCTCTCCTCTTTTTCCCGTCATCATTCCTTTAGAAATCGACGCCACATCGACTTCACAGCCAGCCTGACGGAGCATTCTCAGCGGATAGATAAGCTCCATGTCCTCAAAGCCATTTGCCGTCAATACTAAAACCCTTTTGCCATCAAGTTGTGGCAGCCTTAACCTTTTCACCTTCAGATACAAGGATACCCTTAACCGGGAAAACTGATCTTTTTTCCGCAGTGATTCCTTTTAAAGACGCCTAGTTCGTCCTTAACTTCCCTCAACTGCTCCCTGAAAAACACTGGTCCATCCCTGCAAATTCTATATTTGCCTATGGTGCAGCTTCCACATAGCCCCACGGAACACTTGATTATCCGCTCTAAACTCGTTTGAAGGGGCGTTTTGTGGCTTTCAGCTAACTGGAACATTTTCTTCATCATCTCCTCCCGACCGCAGGTGTATACCATATCAAATTTATGTTCCCTCAACATCTGGTCCGCCAAATCCGTGGCGAGCCCCTTGAACCCGTGGCTTCCGTCCTCAGTTGCAACCATAACACTTCCTCCAATCTTAGAGAGGTTAAGGCTTATCCTGTCTAGAAACAAAAGCTCATGGCGAGTTGCCGCCCCAATTATAAAGGTGATCCTGTTAGGAGTCTTCGCCAACCTTTCAGCCAAGGGGGTTAGGGGCGCCACCCCAATCCCTCCCCCCACAATCATTAGGTCTCCCGCCACCAGCTTGAAGCCATTACCGTAGGGACCCCGAACACCAATGAGATCGCCCTCCTTCAGGTTGTGCAGCGCCCCCGAGGCCTCGCCCACCCTCTTAACCGTGATGGCCGAAAGACCGCTGGAGTCCATGGTGGAAAGTCCCATGGGAACCTCGTCTACGCCTGGAATCCAGACCATTACGAACTGGCCGGGAAATGCCTTGGAGCAGGCGTCATCCCGGAAGATAAGGGATTTGATGGTGGGCGTTTCCCTTCGGATTTCCTCAACTTGAACGATTCTTGGCCGGTCAGCAACGATGGGATAAGCCAACAATCTCCTCCACCCTCCCATAATTTTTCCTTTTTAAATAGGCTTCAATCCCCTCCGTTATGGCTCTGAACACTCCAAGTTCCCGGTGGGCGATAGCTGTGCCGATCTGAACGGCTGACGCCCCCGCCAAAAGGAACTCCACCGCGTCCTGCCAGTTTACTATTCCTCCGCATCCCATCACGGGAATCTTTACTGCCCTGGAGACCTCGAAAACGCATCTAAGGGCCACTGGTTTAATTGCAGGTCCAGACAAACCCCCAATCCTGTTGGCTAGGATGGGTCTACCTGTCTCAATGTCGATGGCCATAGCCTGCAAGGTATTTATGCATGTGACGCCGTCGGCCCCCGCCTCCTCAGCCCTCCGTGCAATGGCTACTATGTCCGTCACGTTGGGGCTAAGCTTAGTAAAGACGGGAATCCCAACACTCTTTTTCACGCACTCTACAATGGCAAAGGTTAGGTCTGGGTTTTGACCGAAGGTCCCAATTTCCGCGTGGGGGCAGGAGAGGTTCAGTTCCAAGGCGTCTGCCCCAGCTTTTTCCACGGTCGACCCCACGAGGGCGAATTCTTGTTTTGACGCGCCGAAGATGCTCACAATTACAGGGACTCCCCCTTCCTTGGCAATTGGTATCTCCCTCTTGAACTCCTCTGCCCCGGGGTTTGGTAGACCCATGGCGTTCAGAAAGCCACAGCTGGTTTCCGTGATTGTTGGGTTAGGATATCCTTCACAGGGTTTTAGCCCTATTGACTTTGTGACCACTGCCCCGACGCCTGCCTCTGCGACACGTTTGAGGGAGGAGCCTGTGACGCCCAGAATCCCTGCCGCCAACATTACGGGATTTCGCATCTTTAACCCGGCCATTTCAATTTCCATATCAAAGCTGGCCATGTCAACTCCACCCTTGGACTTAAGAGCAGATTTTATACGCACGGACTATTTACTCCTATATTATTGTATGTAACGCCTTAAAGGTAACGAAGGGTGTCCATAAGGTGTATAAAACCTTTAGGAGAGGTCATGATTAGATAGAGTTAAGTTAAACATGTTATGCAATGTTTGTAGAGGGTAACCGCGGAGGAAGGGGATGTGAAGGCAACTATTATTGAGTCTGTGGTGGGGTTTTTCGGCTTTGGGGAGACCAACAAGCTCATTCAAGCGGTCCTATTTCCCAAAGATCCAATGGAAATAGCGGAAAGGCTAAGAAAAATTGAAGCCGGGGAAGTCGTCGATGAAATCATCGCGTTAATTAAAGGTTTGCAGGGTAAGGGTTATGAAACCTTTACGTTTGAGGAAGCAGAAATAGCCCAAAAGGTCCGGGAAAAAATGGGGATCAGTGTGGAAGTGGTCAAGCCCTCAGAGGCGGGCGACCTTCTCCGCGGAAATTTGGACAAATTTGCAGTGGAAGTGGGCTTTGTAAAGGAACCCGGAGAGATTCGCGAATGGATACATAGGGTTTCCATGGAATTAACCAAAATGAGGGTTAAGAGGGCGGGAGAAAAGCGGGATTTGGTGGCGGCCCAAGCCATTCAAACGGTGGACGACCTGGATAAAACGCTGAACCTCTTCATGGGCAGGGTGCGGGAGTGGTACGGCCTCCACTTTCCCGAACTTGACCGTTTAGTGGAGAAACACGAGACTTATGCCCGCCTCGTCGCCAACCTGGGGAGGAGGGAAAACCTTACTCTGGAAAATCTGAAGGCAGAAGGACTACCCCAAGCCAAAGCCGAAGAAATCTTCAAGGTGGCCCAAAAGTCAATGGGGGCTGAGCTTGAGGACGGAGACATGAAGCAGATACAGGTTATGGGTAAAAACACGCTGGCCCTGTATGACGTAAGGCATTCCCTAGAGAACTATTTGGACTCAGCCATGGAGGAGGTCGCGCCCAACATCCGCGCCCTGGCAGGCTCCCTCTTGGGCGCTCGCCTCATAGCCCTCGCTGGAGGCCTAGGCAATTTAGCTAAGATGCCTGCCAGCACCATTCAGGTTTTGGGCGCTGAAAAAGCCCTGTTTAGGTCCCTCAGGAGCGGAGCCCGTCCCCCGAAACACGGAATCATTTTCCAGCATCCCTCCATCCATGAGGCGAAGCGTTGGCAGAGGGGAAAAGTTGCCAGAACCCTGGCTGGAAGATTGGCCATAGCTGCGCGGATCGACGCCTTTAGCGGCAAGGACATGGGAGAAAAATTGAAGGAGGACCTAGAAAAAAGAATTAAGGACATTCAGACGAGATATGAGAGGTCTCCTACTCCCTCTCCGCCACCTCCTCCCAAGGGGGCGCCGATGAAAAAAATATGGAGAAGGGGAAAACGTGGCCGTAGAGGTTGAGCCCCATCCCCACTTTCCTGGAATCTATTGGGCAACCCTCCAAGACGGTTCCAAAGGGTTGTGCACCCAAAACCTTGCCCCTGGAAGAAGTGTTTATGGTGAGCGATTAACCAGGTATCGAGGTGTTGAGTATAGGGCTTGGGACCCCTTTCGGAGCAAGCTGGCTGCCGCCATTCTTAAGGGTTTAAAGAAGGTTCCCATCCAGTTTGGGCATAGGGTTCTCTACTTGGGGGCCGCTTCTGGGACGACGGCCAGCCATGTCTCTGACATCGTCGGAGAGGAGGGCCACGTCTACTGCGTTGAGTTTGCCCCCCGCTCCATCCGGGAACTTGTGAACAACGTCTGCGCCTTCCGCCCCAACATGTCGCCCATCCTGGCCGACGCCCGTTTCCCAGAACGTTACGCCCTCCTAGTGGAAAAGGTGGACGACATATACTGCGACATAGCCCAGCCCCAACAGGCCAAAGTTTTGGCGGACAACACCGACCTCTTCCTCAAAAAGGGAGGCTGGATCATGCTGGCTATCAAGGCTAGGAGCATCGATGTGACTAAGGCGCCCTCAGAGATATACCAACAAGAGATAAATGTCCTTAAGACCAGAAAATTCCGCATTGAAGAGGTTGTGCACCTGGAACCCTACGATAAGGCCCACGCCACCATCACAGCCCAATACACACCAGACAAACGATTTTCTTAGGGCGTTGGATTTTAATATGGTGAAGGCTCTGTTTTTGGAGAAAACTATTCTTGCACCAGTCGAGAAAAGTGATGACATAGAACATCCAAAAACACATCATGGTGAGAGATGTTTGAGAGCCTTCTAAAGGAGAATTCAAGAGCGAGGAAATTGAGGGCTCAATCATTTGATTCCAAGGCGTAGGTTTATATGGGACTCCTCTAATGGTTTTGCTTGACGAGGGAGACCTGATGACGCGGGCGGAATTGTTGGACGCCACGGAGAACATCTTGAACAAGGCTGGTTTTCAGGTTTCCCAACGATGCACAGCAAGGGCAAGCTGTTTTGACTTCGCAACTCGAAGAAACGACCAGCTGGTTTTTATTAAGGCCCTTGTCAATATTGGAAACGTTTCCTGCCAAGATGCCTCGGAGCTTCGGAGGATTTCCAAATGTTTTTCCGCCACGGCCCTCTTCATCGGGGACAAAACTCGGGGAAATCTCCTGGAGGACGACACCGTCTATGTGAGATACAGCATCTACGCCATCACCCCAAAGACCCTTGGAAACTCGGTTTTTCTCCAGATGTATCCCCTCATAGAAGCCGGCCCAGGGGGCTATTACGTTAACCTGGACGGAGACGTTATCAGGAAAAGGAGACAGGAACTTGGACTGTCTGTTGGTAAGTTGGCGGAATTGATGACTGTTTCCAGAAGAACCGTTTACGGCTATGAGAAGGGAATGTCCAAGGCCTCTGTGTCCGCCGCCTACAACCTTGAGTGGGTTCTCGGCGCTCCAGTGGCCCAGCCCATCAACCCCTTCCAATCAGTCTCCCAAGACAAGGGGTTCCTTGCCGCCGCTAAGCGCGTGATCGTTAGGAACAATATTTTGCAAATGGTCCTAGGGAAACTTACTCGGTTCAACTTCAAAGTGGCGCTGACGAAGAGGGCGCCCTTCGATTTCATAGCCCAGTGCCCTAAGGGTCAACTATGTATAGTCGGCGGAGTTATATGCGAAAAGGAGCAGAACATTAATCGAAGAACGGAGGAAATCCTAAGCGTGAGCGAAGTTGCCAATGCACAGCCAATCTTTGTAACAGACGGCAAAAAAATACCAAACAACAAAATTCCGCTAATTCATTGTGAAGAGTTGAGTGAAATAAACTGCCCGGAAGACCTAACGGCGCGCCTTTAAACCAACTTCACCTGACCCGATCCCGATTCAGCCTTTTCTTTCAATCTCTTTGCTGGTTTCCAAGATTTGCGCACAAAATCCGGGTAGCCCCCCGAATTTTTGACCCAGTTTTCCAGGAATCTGATGGTTTTGGGGTCAGTCATATAACCCGAGCCGAGGTCTCCATATTTCTCCCGCAATTTAGAAATTGCCCTGTCCCTTTCCACCTTGGCTATGATGGAGGCTGCCGAAACTATGGGATACTTGGCATCCGCCTTATGCTCAGATATTATCTGAACCTTAAAAGAAAGATTTTCTTCAATGTGGCTTTTAAATCGGTCGGCCAGAACGTCTGAAGCGTCCACATAAGCCACATCAGGTTTAAGGGCCGTTATCACCTGGGCCATAGTCTGCGCCTCCAGGCGATTTAACTTGTGAAGCTTCCTTCCCGTCTCCACAACCCTATCAATCTCTGCTGGAGGTATCATAATAACGTGACATTTAAGGGCGAGTTCCCCAATTTCCTTGGCCAGCCTTTCCCGCTTACGAGGCGAAAGGACCTTGGAATCCCTCACCCCAAGGGCCGCCAGCCTAGGCAAGGCTCCCTCCTCTAACAGAACTCCCGCAATGGCCAGGGGGCCGATTATGGGCCCACGGCCAGCGTCATCGATCCCGGCTATCCGCATAGTAATGATCCCATTACTACTAATATGAAGGGGTTAGATAACCTTTGTAGTGGCTTGGGCGGCTGTATTTTAAATATGGGCTTCGTTTAAAAGGTGGTTATATAAAAATCGCTAAGGGGTGTTGATGTGCTGAAAAAGCCATTGATAACATTAACTAATACGGT
>Ga0315312_1000828_pt1 | contig 29719 bp, 28 predicted proteins | sample TDP7_MG_FD_203629 | JGI IMG/M metagenome (GOLD analysis project Ga0315312, IMG submission 203629) | Freshwater sediment microbial communities from Lake Towuti, South Sulawesi, Indonesia - TDP7 | ecosystem: Environmental > Aquatic > Freshwater > Lake > Sediment | place: Indonesia: South Sulawesi... | reverse complement strand
AAAAAACTGCTTATATTTTTGAGAAGTGATGTCCGATCTGCAAGTTTTCTACGTTTGAACGGTCCTTTGCCATGGAACAGATCTTTTCCATGCATTTCAGTTTCCTTGGAAAGGATACTTGTTCCAAAAAAGTTAAATTGGATTTGGCTTAAAGTATTGTCTAATTCTATAACATTGGTATCTTTAAGCAATATGCCGCCAATATAAAAATAGGGAGCTTGTTCTGAATACTTGTTTTCATCAAAGTAGGCCAAATACATTTTTCAATTCCTATTCAGTTTCAAAACACCACTTCCTTACTATCGAAAACCGGGCCGTCTTCGCAGCATAGTTTATAAATAGTTTCATTTGAATCATCCACTTTGCATTCGACTGTGCAGCTCTGGCAGACACCGAAGCCGCAGGCCATCATTCGTTCCATACTAATCTGACAATCAATGTTTTTATCTCTGGCAATTTCAGTTAGCCGTGCCAGCATTGCCTCCGGCCCGCAGCCATAGATAATGGTGCTTTCGCGAGCAGGATTATGCTTATCAAGCCATTGTGCGACACAATCGGTTACAAGCCCGGGGTAACCTGCTGTGCCATCGTCTGTTGCCAACTGTGATTTCACGCCGAATTTGGCAAATTCAGGCACCGAAAAGCCCAATTGCTGACTAATCTGGTCCAATATGCTCTCAAAGGGCAGCTCTTTTTGTGTTTTCGCACCGGCAAATACAAGGACTTCTATGTTGGGATGTTCAGCCGCGAGTATCTTCGCCAGATACTGCACCGGCGGAGAGCCTGTTCCTCCTGTAACTAAAAGAGCTGTTTTTTTACCCTTAGGTATCCAAAAGCCGTTGCCCAAGGGCCCAATTACGCTCAGTAAATCGCCGGCAGCTAAAGTGGTCATTCGCAAAGTGGCTGGCCCAACAACACGATATAAAAGCTCAGCTATAGTTTTATCTTTTTGCATAGTGACATCCGTGAAGCTAAAGGGCCTGCGCAACAGTATTTGACGCTTGGACGCATCAGCTAAATCTTCGGGGATACTGGAAGGCTCTGGCAGGGCGGTAGTGGAAAGGTCCAACTGGGCAAACTGTCCCGGCTTGAACTTGCTAAAGGCTTTTGCCCCAGAGCCCGAAAACTCCAGTTTCAGTTTATAAAAACGCCCTCCAATTTGCCTGTTGGAGGAAACGATGGCACTAAAAAGGCCTCTCTCAACTGAATATATTTCCGTTGTGGTCATATACTTTGACGCCCTCTACCACCTTGCAGACATGGACTGCATATTTGCCGGCAAACTCGGGCCGACTACGTGGATAGGCCGTATCGATAGCTTGTTTGACCGCCTCGACACTCTCGGCTCGCACCAACGCACCCGATGCTCCCTTATCGCCGCCGCCTAACATTCGTTCTCCCAGAACGCCAGGAACACCCCGTACAATGTCACACATGGTCTCAAGTTCCGGCCCCGAGATTTTGTAGTCGTCCCGTAGGCCGATACCATCCTGTCTGAATATCTGCCCGACCGTTTCAATGTCACCGGCCTTCCACGCATCGAGCATTTTATAGAAGCGCTTTTGTGCGCCATAAATGTATTTTAAACGTTCACACAGGGCAGGCTTTTCCTTGCTGAACCTGTCCATAATCTTTTTGTATGTTGCATCGTCTTTGACATCCGCCAGACAGGAGATGTCGAAACCGGCTTTTTGTAGAGTTGAGACAAGCTGTTCACATTCTGCTCTTCGGATAGCGTAGGTTGATTTTTCCAGACCAGGCCGCTCAGTGCCGGTGTCGAGCACAACGAGCCGAAAATCCGTTGCTTCTGCACCGATCGGCACATACTCTATTGAACGGTCTTTTGGGTTATAGTATGTCCCCATGCCCTCACGGGAAAACAGGATCATGGTCTGGTCGAGCTTGCCACAGGGTGAGCCGATATAGTCGTTCTCCACCGCCTGAGCCATATCAACGATTGTCATCTTGTTTTCAATCTCAATAGCATTAGCGTCACAAAGTGACAGAATTAGATTCAAGCTAAGCGAAGCGGACCTGCTCATCCCTCCGCCGGGAATATTGCCGTATAAGACCCCGTCTATTCCATATTTGAGATTATATCCTTCCCGCTCAAGGATAAAATCGACGCCGTATGGAAACCGGCCCCAGGTATCTGCTATATCGGGTGACTTCGGCTGCGGGACATGGCCAATTTTGAACTCAATTACACCATCATCTGGAAAGTTCCCGCTAAAGAGCCTTATCTTGTCGGTGCCGTTTGGTTTGTACGCCAGCCAGATGAACCGATTGGTCCCAACGCCGAATAGCTCGGTGCCGTTGTAGTCACCGTGCTCAACGCCAAGGCAAAAGCGTGACGATGTTCTTCTTATCTTGCAGCCGGTAATGTCAATACCCGCCTGCTTGGCAAACTGGCGTATCTTATCAATAGCAGTGTTATCTTCACTCGTTGGTTCCATAACGCAATTCCCATCGTACTACCAGAAGATCACATAAAGAGCTAAAGTGATAGCAATCACCAATCCGCCCAGCCAGATAACCGATGGAGCTGGCCTCATATCAAACTTCTCGCGAATTGGCAAGGTCTTTGGCTCCAGCATTGGCTTTGCCGCTGTAATAATAAGCATCATTAGCAGCACTACACCGAAGGAAATCGCCATACGGTTCAAAAATGCAAGCTGCGTAATGGTCGTGCCTAATTTGTCGAATATCTCATACGTGCTAAAGAATATCAATAAAAAGCCGTAGACAATCGGGTTGACAATTAAAGCCACCACTCCAGTCGAGCCTGGCGCATACCTGAAAATAAAACCGAAGGTAAATGCTGCCAGCACGCCAGGCGAGATAAAGCCCTGGAATTCCTGGATATAAGTAAATATGCCGGTCGGAAATTGCCACAACGCACGTGCTACTGCTGCGCCAATAACAACAAATACTAATGTTGATAGTCTGCCCGTCCAGATGAGCGCCTTCTGGCTGGCGTCTTTCTTGATATGACGCTTAAATATGTCCATAGTGAAAATTGTCGATGCCGAGTTGAGCATTGACGCCAGCGAACTGATTACAGCTCCGCTGATAGCGGCAAAAATAAATGCTCGTGCCCCAGGCCCAATAAGATGTCTTATTAGTAATGGATAAGCTGCGTCTGTTCCGCTCTCAGTCATTTTGTCTCTGTAGAGCTGTAGTGACATTATTCCTGGGAATATTATGATAAATGGAATGGTCAACTTTAGCGCTGCTGCAAAAATGATACCCAACTGTCCCTGCCTTAGGGTCTTAGCAGCAAGGGTTCTTTGAGTTATATACTGATTAAGACCCCAATAATAAAAATTAGGAATCCACAATCCGACTACCAGAGCCGTCCATGGCAATACCGGATGATTTCTTGGAAGTACCATATGAAGTCTGTCTGCGTTGTGCTCAAAGAAATTATTGACACCAATCTCCTTGAAGCCGAGGAACATTGTAAGTGCGCCGCCTGCAATGAGTGCTGAGCCTTGAAAAAGGTCTGCCCATGCTACAGCCTTCAATCCTCCCCAGATTGTATATAAAGCGGCGATCCCGCTTATAGTAAGAATCCCGTATAATAAGTGCCTGGCGTTCTCCAAATCTCCAAACAACGTTTGAAGCGTTAATCCTCCGGAGTATATTACCGTTGAAATGGTTACCAATACATAAATAAACATCGTAATGATGGCCATAATAGCCCGAGCCGTAGGATTGTAGCGATATTCCAGGTACTCCGGCATTGTATAGATACCAGCGCTTAAAAACCGCGGCAGAAAAAACAGAGCGACAAAAATTAGGGTAATCGCTGCAATCCATTCGTAGCTGGCAACTGCCAGACCTGCAATGCCGGCGCCCTGACCAGCCATTCCAACAAAGTGCTCTGTGGAGATGTTAGCCGCTATCAGAGACAATCCGACAAACGGCCACAAAAGCCCCCGACTGGCCAGAAAGTAATCCTCGCTGGTTTCCTCTCGTCGGCTTTTGTACATGCTAACGCCGACCACTACCGCGAAAAATGCCACAAATGTACAAATGTCAAGAGCGGTAAGTTGCATAATAGTCCCTTTCCACAGTTTTGAGTTTCCTTTTCATTAACTGGATGTCAGGCATAGCTTCTTAACGAGGGTTGCTCTTGCTCTGTAACGCCTCCAGAGTTTCAATAACCACAGGGACATGTGTGTAAGCTGGGCCACCGCCCATCATCACCGCTACGGAGGCGGCTTCAAGAATCTGCTCTCTTGTAGCACCTACGTCGAGACTTTTTTGTACATGCGCTCTGATACAGGGCACACAGCGCTGAGCCACACCAATACCCAGAGCGACAAGCTCCTTTTCTCGCAGCGTTAGAGCACCATCTTTCATAATTTTGCTGAACATTGTTGCAAAACCGTTGACAGTATCGGGAATCTGCTGTTTCATTTTCACCACATCACTTTTGAATTTCTCAAAAAATTCCTTACATTCACTTGTCATAATTTGCCTCTTTCAAAAATCTGATAAAGGCTTCAGTTAACGCCTGTGCTATATCGGTAGCAATCAAGCTGACCTGGCCCAATCTTTCTGCTGCGATGTCACCGGCTAAGCCGTGGATGTAGACGCCCAGAACTGCAGCGTCAAAATTGCTCAAGCCTTGACCGATAAGAGCAGTTATTACACCTGTTAGGACATCTCCAGAACCTGCCGTCGCCATGCCGGGATTGCCGGTTTTGTTGACGTAAACTTTTTGGCCGTCGGAAACAACCGTCCCTGCTCCTTTTAAGACCACAATTGTTCCGGTATTTTTTGCAAATTGTGCCGCCTGCTGCTGACGCTCCAAAGGCATTTCTTCTCTAAAAAGACCTGACCACAATCTTTTCATTTCGCCGGGATGCGGTGTCAATACTATTTCTGCCTTCAGCTTACTTGGCCAATCTTTTATTTTGCTAAGGTTATTTAATCCGTCACCATCTATTACAAGCCGGAGTTTGTCTTGTTCGAGGAGTGTCTGAACGATCGACTGCAAACCCACTGTGACGCCCACGCCCGGTCCAAACGCTACGACGTCATTGTCGGCTATTGCATCGAGGATTGTATTGATTGCTTTTGAACTTATTTTGCCGGAATTGTCCTCTGCCAGAGGTATAGTTGTATATGATGGCTCTATTGATGCTACAACTGGCTGGGCGCTTTTAGCTGTTGCCACGCGCACAAGGCCGGCCCCGGCCCGCAGAGCGGCTCGGCCGGCTAAAGCCGCAGCGCCACTCATGCCAACGCTGCCGGCGATAATAAGTACCTTGCCAAAATCGCCTTTGTGCGCTTCTGCATGGCGTGGTTTTAGTTTTGGTATCGTTTCTATTATCTGCATACAAACTCGTTTCGAGCGGTATATTACAGATAATACAGGATATGGTCAATAAAAGATTTGACAAGCAGATAGATAGGTTTATATAATAGAAATTTAAAAGAACGCTCTGATTTTCGCGGAGATTAAAGCCTATGAGTGAAATTATATTTATCGTTGAAAATTCTGATGAGGGTGGTTACACCGCTAAATCTCTCGGTTATTCTATTTATACCGAGGGTGAAACATTAGACGAGTTAAAAGAAAATATCAAAGATGCGATAAAATGCCACTTTGAAGAAAAAGAAATTCCCCATATTGTACGCTTACACATAGTAAAAGATGAAGTAATAGCAATATGAAGCTTCCCCGAGAAATCAGCGGCGCAGAACTCGCAAAACTTCTTAAAAAATACGGCTATGAAATAACCAGGCAAACCGGCAGTCACATACGGCTTACCACTACTGTGAAAGGCGAACATCACATCACTATTCCTGCCCATAAATATCTTAAAATAGGCACATTGAGTAGTATTTTGAGCGATATCGCTATCCATTTCAAAATAGACAAAGGCGATTTAATTAAAGAATTATTCTAATTGGAAAGTATCGAGAAAGAAAATCAGCAGATACGCTGATATTTCCCAGGAATTGCAAAAAAATCTTGTTGATGGAGTCAAAAGGTATATAATGATTTTTGTTCCGCAAGCGTCTTATATGGAATCAGATAATACATAGTTAGGCTTCATAAATTTAATGCCGAGGCTTACAATGGGAAGAATACGTCAAATAATCAAGGTCAATGGACGAGAATGCTGGACATTATTTGATACAGGTGCACGCAATACTTATGTTGTTCCCTCAGTTTCCTCATTATTGATAACTTCAAAAACCAAAAAACCGTTTCGCTCTGCAATAGGTGGACAGGTTAAAGAAACAACCGAAACAGCACTTTTAGAGGCTGAAATAGAAGGACGACGAATATCCACCCACGCGATGGTTATCGATGAAATTGGAAATGATGAAGAAGGAAATCCCATTGAAATTCTTTTTGGTGCATTGGCGATGCAGCAGTGGGGTATTAGGCTGATTCCTGAGCAAGAGAAATTGGATTTGTCACATTATCCAGAAGAATTTGTAGAATTCTAAATCGAATAAAGATCCGAAAGCGGTCTTATCTTGAAAACATATAAACAGAAGTTAGGTTGTTATGGAAACGCGGCCATAGTGGAGCAGAAATATGAAGAGACTTATCTATATCATGTTTCTTATTGTATCACTTCCCCTTAGTGCGTATGCGCAGCAAGCTTTAGCAGATTTGATTCTTCTCAACGGCAAGGTTTTCACCGCCGATTTGACAAAACCTTCAGCCGAGGCCGTTGCCATTGCTGGTGAGCGTATCGTTGGAGTCGGCACCTCGGAAGAAATCGAAAGATTCGCTGGAGCAAAAACGCGCCGGATCGATTTGCAGGGGCGAGTTGTTGTTCCCGGGTTCAACGACGCCCATTGTCATTTTCCGGTGGATGTCCTCCCGAAGCACGTTGATCTACAGTTCAAAACGAACGAGCCAAGTTGGGAAGAGACACGCACAGCGATTGAGCAAGCGGTCAAACAAACGCCCTCGGGAATATGGATTCTCGGGGACGTCGGAGGCAATGTCGTTTTGAACGAACAGGTGACTCGCTTCGAGCTTGACCATCTTGCGCCGAATCATCCCGTGTGGCTCAGTACCTGGAGTGGTCACGCCTACATCTTGAACTCGAACGCGATACAGTTGTTGCAGATCGCGGAGGAAGAACCCGATCCCATGGGTGGTTCTTACGAGCGCGTCACAGGCTATAATCAGGTCAACGGCAGGCTGTGGGAATACGCTCAATGGAAACAGGTTCGCTTTCTGGCTAATCAAATACCAGATGTCTGAATTCCGGGGACACCTTACATATTTTGAACTGTTAAGGAATTGCCTGGAGTATTATCTGGAAGAAAGAGCCGAAAGCGGGTTTATTTGGAAACCATATAAAAATAAGTTAGGCAACAAGAACGGATTGTCTCATGACAGATTCAGGCACCTACTCACTTGTCAGGGACGACCAAGGCAAGATTATAGGCCTTTGGCTGCGGAACCAAACAGATACCGATGATCGGGACGTGATGGCGTATCTCCTGTTGAAGCATGGTGCAGACAAAGACGTATCTCAGCGCATCTTGATGGGATTCTACGAGGTGCGTCCCAACGATGTTGACGAGCAAGGCGGGTTCTTCGTCCTCATCACCGACCACAACCCGCGAATCGCCAAACCAGCTTCGACTACAGAATTTGTTTCGCTTGTTGTGGGTGGCGCAGTTCTTGTTGAATGCGAAGTTTCCATTCCACAAGCGGTCAGCACATTTGACGAGGTCGGTCATGTTTTGAAAGGATTTGGAATGGAGACCCCGGACGCTGTGAGCTTTCGTGAACGGTGCTTCTCAACAGTCTGCGTGAGATGTGGTAATCTTTTGAATGGTGCTGCCGTTGGAACTGTCAATATGATGCGTGCTGAGAACGACGGCGCGCCTGTAACGAAGATCAAGCAAGAGCGCGACTTGGCAGGCCATTTGGTAACAATCGCCGATCTCAAAAATGGTAACAGCCTTACGGTTAAAGGTCCTGGACGAGCTATTCGTTTCTACATGGGGAAATGTTCAAACGAATCATGTGAATCTGAACGTGTAATCATGAGGTGGATTGACATACCTAAAGAACAACATCTGCCGAATAACAGTGTGCAGGCGACGCAGTGAACTACGCTCCCAACGTGGGACGTTATTAGCTTGCCAAAACTCGTCAGGGCGGAGCCTCCCGTAGCCTGATGTGAGGCAGGGATAATATTGCAGCTATCGCTATGCGGGTTGTTAGTCTTTGGTTTTGAGTCTGAAGTGTGGTGTATTTACCGTCTATCGGTTGCGCTGCTCGTTTCGTCTATCGTATTACGTTTTACGCAACCGATACGATTCGCGCAACCGCAAACGGTTACCAGATTTGTATATTTGTATTTTGAACTTTACTATTTTCCTGCTTCTATTTTTTTGTTTATGAGGGTGGCAGTGACCGCTGCGGAGAAACCATTGTCAATATTGACCACCGTGACGCCGGAAGCCATTTAGGCGAAGCCAGGAACTGCTCGGCTGACCAATTCCCACAAAATCCCACTATTAAAATCCTGACCTGTGTTGTACTCTATAAGTATATACGCATATACTTATATACTTTCGCCACATCAGTTGGCTGAATCTTTGTTTGTGGCTTTATTGCTTCGGTAATTGGTATTTGTTTAGGATCCATTCGACTGCGCTCAGGACAAGTTTCGGGTTTCGTGCTTAGGATTTTTTACTTCCTGCTTCTATTTTCCTATTTATAAGCGTTGCTGTCACGGCGGCGGAAAAGCCATTGTCGATATTGACTACGGTGACGCCAGAAGCACAACTATTAAGCATAGTCAAAAGAGCCGAGAGTCCCTCGAAGCTGGAACCGTAACCGACACTTGTCGGCACAGCGATTACTGGACAACTAACCAAGCCACCGACAACGCTGGCTAATGCCCCTTCCATCCCAGCTACCACGATAATCACGTTGGCTTTTTGCAGATTCGGCAGATGGCCGAATAATCTATGCAGGCCGGCAACGCCGACATCGCAAATCAGCTCCGTCCGCTGACCCATAATCTCAGCTGTAACTTTTGCTTCCGTAGCAACGGGCAAATCGGCTGTGCCAGCTGTTACTATCGGCAGGACACTTTTGGAGCGTGGCATCTTTTTTTGCTCGAGCACGATTGCCTTTGCTAACTCTTCATAGCGAGCTTTAGGAAATTTTTTTGTTTTTGCAAGTGCCGCGAAAACCTGCGGCTCGGCTCTCGTAGCTAAGACGTTATTGCCTTTCGCAGCGAGGCTTTCAAAGATTTTGATTATCTGCTCGGTGGTTTTGCCAGGGCAGTAGATGACCTCCGGAAAGCCCCGGCGGATTTGACGGTGATGGTCAACGCGGGCAAAGCCCAAGTCCTCAAACGGCAGATGCCGAAGCCTTTCCATCGCCTCGTCAATACCAATCTTGCCATTCTTTACTTGCTTCAACAATTTTTTTAATTGCTCCTGCTGAATATGATAACTCCTTACACAGGTTGCGTAGTTCGTCCAACGGTTGCGCTGCTCGTTTCGTTTATCGTCTTACGTTAAACGCAGCCCTTACGAGTCGCGCAACCGCAAACGTTTAACGCAATCTTCAGCCGGTTGCCTTCGCTTCCAGTGTTAAATCTGCAAAGAGCTTGGCCTTGAATTTATGATAGCCTAAAGAAGCTACCATAACTGCGTTGTCCGTGCAATATTGTTTTGGGGCGATGAGCAGTTTTTTGGATTGGATAGCATTATTGCACATATTTTGTAGCGCATCTCGCAGGGCGCTATTGGCAGCTACACCGCCGCCAAGTAATATAGTTTTTGCACCGATTTTTTTTGCGGCTCGCTGCGTTTTTTTAACCAGCGCATCAATCACTGCCGCCTGAAATGACGCTGCGATGTCAGCGATTTGCTGCTGGCTCATTGAATCGACTTTGTTTTCACCTTTCATATCCTGGCCGTGACAGTAATATAGCACCGCTGTCTTGATACCGCTAAAAGAGAAATCCAGCGAATCCCGTCCGAGCATTGAGCGGGGAAATTTTACTGCGTTTGGATTTCCGTTCTTTGCTGCTTTTTCGATACTCGGCCCGCCTGGGTAGGGTAGCTTCAGGATATTTGCGACTTTATCAAAGGCTTCACCTGCGGCATCGTCGATAGTAGAGCCTAAAAGTTTAAGCTCCAAAGCAGACTTGCACTCATACAGGCAGGTATGTCCCCCTGATACGATAAGAGCGACAGCCGGAAGCTGTAATCCACGGCAGGCGGACTCAGTCAACATCGCTGATTGCAGATGGGCGTGCAAATGATTGATTGCAATTAGCGGCTTATCCCAGACCAAGCTGAGAGTTTTAGCAGCGGTGACACCTACGGCCAGAGCGATGGTCAGGCCGGGCTGATTTGCAACGGCTACGGCATCAATATCATCTTTGCTGGTCTTGGCTCGTTCCATTGCTTCAGCTATGACCGGATATATTTTTTCGATATGTGCGCGAGAGGCAATTTCGGGGACAACGCCGCCGTACTTTTCGTGCAGCTTGGTTTGCGAGGCTATTACCGAAGATTTGACAATTCGGCCATCGGCTACTACCGCCGCCGCAGTTTCATCACAACTGGTCTCAATACCCAGGATATTAATCGTCTCTCGTGACTCGTGACTCGTGGCTCGTTTTTCTTTTGTTTCCATCGAACAAATATTAGTTGAACAAATTGGCTATGTCAATTTATAGTTCCTTACACAAAATGAGATATTCCTAATGATAAATGTGGTCTTTGAGATAATTTGTATATTTTTTTATTGACTTTTAATAGTAATCGGTATGATGTATTATTATCAATATTGTATAGCGATGAAAATCCTGGGGCGAGCAAATTCCGATATATTCGTTTTGTAATTAAGGAAAGGAGAACGACCATGCCAAACAATTTCCGAATAGCCAGTTTCAACGTTGAAAACCTTTTTGAGCGTGCGAAGGTGCTCAATTTCAAGGATCGAAGTGTAGGCGACAACATTCTGAAAAGTATAAATGATTTCTGCGAACTTCTGAAGAAAACCACATATACGACTAATGATAAAGAGCAAATTGTCAAGCTCTATAAAGAGGAACTTAAACCTTATATTGAAGTACGGGAAGACCGTGGCAAGCTATTCAAAAGAAAGGGCTGGACAGTGACAGGCGTGCAGGCCAATGGAACTGGTGGTTGGGACGGAACGATTGAATTCAAGCGGGCGAAATTCTCTGAACTCACGAGGGAAAACACAGCACATGTTATAAAAGATGTTCATGCACACGTAGCATGCATTGTTGAAGCCGAAAGCCGGCCAGCGCTCAAATCTTTTGATGCACACCTTCTGAACTACCTGTACAAGTACGAGATGTTAATCGATGCCAATGACCCGCGAGGGATCGACGTCGGCCTGTACAGCAAGTATTGCCTTGGAGGAGTCTGGACACATATGTTTGATAAGGAAGGGAATAAAACCATCTTTAGTCGTGACTGTTTGGAAGTCGAAGTTTTTCTGCCAAGCGGACAGCCATTGTATGTATTATGCAACCATTTTAAGAGTCGTGGATACGATTTTGATGGCACGGCCAATGAGAAACGCAGACGACAGGCCAAGCGGGTTGCCCAGATACTCGGCAAATATAATTTGACAAAGGACTGGGTTGTTGTTGCTGGTGATTTCAATGACAATCCGACAAGCGGTACATTGCAGCCACTGTTAAATGTTGGAGATATGTATGATGTGCTGGAACTGCAGTTCCCGGCGGATCCTATAAAACGCTGGACGTATCACTTTAATCAGTTCGAGCAGATTGATTTCATTTTGGTTTCTAAACCCTTAAAGGAACGGTTTCGTAAGGCTGGTGTGGAGCGTCGAGGGATCTACAATCTGAAGAAACTGACGATTTCATCCAATGGATTGGTTGATATCGAGGTGGAGTACAATACGGTCACTCACTGGACTAATGCTGCCTCTGATCATGGCGCCGTCTGGGCAGAATTTAACTCTTAGAATTTCCGACGTATATAGTATACAAGAGATGGGGGCTTATCGTGCAAAACTTTTATGGTTACAAAATATAATTTTAGGAAAAACTAAGGCAGATTGATCGAGGCGATTTATAATGAAATAAAAAACGCCGTAGAATTGTTGAACCAAACAAGGGCTATAATGTACACTGCATAAGCGCGACCGTTAAGCTTGTCCATATGAGGAAATCATATAAATAGTTAGATGTCAGTTTAAGTACTTATAAAGAAGCTCTAAGAAATGGAGGTGTGCCATGCGAACCAAAGCAATCGTTGGGACAGTTCTGGTTTTCTTTATATTCTCTGTTTCCATTCTTTCCCAAGAGAAAGAAGAACAGAGCATTAAATTACCTCATACTTTTGTTGATCGTCGCGAAGCCCTCATGGGTTCTGTAGGGGAGGGCGTCACTGTTCTGTACTCGCAGGGCTGCCAGACCGAGACTGGATACCGGGCCGATGGAAACTTTTGGTACCTGACCGGCGTTGACGAACCAGGGGCCATATTACTTTTGGCACCGCAAGAAAAAGATCGACAAGTCCTGTTCTTGCCGCCTCGTGATATTGAGGACGAGCGTTGGACAGGTCGTCGGCCAGCTTTGACCGACGCACTCCGACGTGATCTCGGATTCGATCAGATTTTGCGAACGGGAATGCTCGATTGGATACTCATCTCATATATGAAACACTCGAAGGTACTACATCTGGTCTCATCTTTAGTCGGTCCATCACAGGACATCCCTCCAGATATGGAACTCTATCAGAAAATCACTGCTCGCGTTCCGGAAGTGACTATCAAGAACTCCTCGCATTTTCTCGAGACGATGCGCATGGTCAAGTCTCCCGAGGAAATAGCCGCCATTGAACGGGCTATCCAGGTCACTTATCAGGGTATGACGGAAGTTCTGGCTGAGCTCCGTCCTGGAATCACCGAATACCAGCTTGATGGAATCCTGCAAAACTCATTCAAACGGCAAGGCGCACAGCATATGGCATTCGAGCCTATCATTGGAGCAGGTGAAGAAACGACCATCCTTCACTATCAGAAACGGAACCTCTCTCTCGAGCCAGGCCAGCTTTTGCTTTTAGACGTCGGAGCTGAGTGGGACCACTACGCTGCTGATATCACTCGCACTATCCCTGTCGATGGACGATTTACAAATGAGCAAGCTCTGATCTATGACATCGTTCTGAAAGCCCAAAAAGCTGTCATTGGGGCCATCAAGCCAGGCGTGACCCTCCTCGAACTTGACGATATCGCCAAGAACGTCATTCGTGGAGCTGGTTACATCGATGAGTTCTTCCATGTTACTTCGCACCATCTTGGATTGGAGGTGCACGACGTAGCCGATAACGGCCTACAGTTAAAGCCAGGCATGGTGATCACCGTGGAGCCGGGAATCTATCTTCAGAATAAAAAGATTGGCGTTAGAATCGAGGATGACATCCTGGTTACCGAAACTGGTTACCGCATTCTTTCGAATCAAGTCCCGCGAGAGAGGAAAGACATCGAAGCGTGGATAGCGAGAGCAAAGCAGTAGGGCAGCATATTAAGGAAATGAAAGAGTGTCTAATAATTAGGGTCATAATTAAGGTCAGCCACTAATTTTGATCTGGTGACATGGTGATAAAAACGGTGCCAGTTATAAGGTAAAGAAATAAACCTAAGGATTGATAAGAGTTTTGTGCTACCTGTCAATAACATCTAGCGATTATAAAGGATTTTGATTTGTAATGGTTCTGCTACTTTTCCTTCCGGTTTTTAATAGATAGACGATTGCACTATATGGCATTGCCATCTAGTGAAAGGCGGAAGAACAAAAAGAATCAAAGTCTGGAATAATTAGGGTCATCCAATATTTTGATATGGTGACATGATAATAAAAAATTTTGTTTGTTCATAGTTCATTGTTTGTAGTTGATTGAAACGAATTTTCAGCATGGGCAGTCCACCGGCGGATGCCCATCCTACGATACTATCTTCTCTATGACCTCTGTGGCTTTGCCTTTACTGCGGATTTGGCCAGCAGCAAAATTTGTTTGCAGATGCTTTTGCAAACGCGCGGCAATGAGAATCTCAAAGGGACAAGCTGGGGTAGTTCAAAATCTGTGCAAAAATTTTCTGAAAAGTCATCGCCTAAGATTTTTATTTTGTCCCCATCTGGACAGTTTAATCCCATTGCCCTTGCTGTTTTGATAATCGGCACATCTTCCGGCTTGATATTGACCAATTTGGAGCAAATAACTTCCAACGCAAAAGGATCTGTTCCGCCGATGAGCCAGCCCAGCGGCCTGGTTCTGCCGCGAATCGGGCCGGGGCCATCCATCGCCGAGACGGCATCAATGATGGTCAAGGCGGGATTCAAAAACCTGAACAGCTCAATCAGGAATTCGCAAAAATCATCAATATTTCCGCCTTTACGAAAATGCCATAGGGCCTTTCGTTTGCCGCTGACACAGCCAAACATATTTTTAATTGCAAATGTTGTCAGCAACTGCTGATGCGTTTTGAACTTGGGCAGATTTATAATCCTGTCGGCATTTAGAGCAATTGAACTTATGCCGACCTTAATGTTTTTCGCTCCTACACGATGTTTTTTCGGCTTATCGAGCTGCTTTACCGGCACCGATAATCTCTTCAAGGACTCATCCAACTTTAGTGCCTTTACACAGGCAAATACGTCGCCCCAGGCTGGTGAATCGCCGACAAAAGGCCTGGCTCCAAAATCTTTCAATAGGCGTGCCAGCTCGATTATCACCGCAGGGTGGGTCTGCGTAGCGTAACGATGAGACCTCGGAGCAATGAAATTCGGTTTAAGCAAAACGGTGTCACCCGGACTTACAAACTTTTCCAGTCCGCCGAGAAGTCGCAATTGTGTTGCCAGCGCTTCAGCAATTTTTGGCTGGCTGTAATCACTACATTGGGTTAATGCCACTGTGGAGTCGGTCATGTGACGGTCAATAATTTATCCTGCTGCAAACCAATAAAAATATTCTGACAGATGGTTTAAGCTCAGGTTTTCCGGGGTCAGCCGGGCTAAAAAATAAGCTGCCTTCTGGTTTACTGAAAAATAGCCCACCCAAAGTTGATTGGTCGCTGATATAACTTTGCGGCCCCAGCACGACGAAGTCGCCGGGGCCCATCTTCAGTCCAAAAGCAGCAGAGGAAAAAACAAACTCGCGCAATTTCGCGCGAGCCACTAATTCTGGAATTGAACTTATTGTAGGCACGGCAAAGACAGGATAGGCAATAAGCTTACATACGCCTCGCAACTGGGGGATTTTTTCGGCTTTTATCCGCAGGACAAGATTACCAGGCCCAATAATTGCTCCCTGCCCCGAACTGTTGTCGGCGATAAATGAGATGCTTTGCTTCGAGTCTAAGGCTGTGACGATAAGGTCGTTGGACTGGCCGTCCGGCAGCAATAGCGAAACGGTCACTATTCTTTGCCCGCCGGCGATACGCAACAAATCATGCACTTTCTGCCACATCTGTACACCGCCTGTGCGGACCATAAATGAATTAGCTCGGAATGCATTATAATTAGTAAATAGCAGTGGATTCAGGTATAAAATCTGCCAAGCATCATTCAATTTGCTGGCATTTTCAGCAGGAATTTCGAAGATATAGACGTCAAAATTCGCAGTATTTAACAACTCAGCAGCCGACTGCTTGCTACTGCCAGAAGGAGCTAAATCGCCGATTTTGATTTGCTCAGGTTTTGGTTTACTTTCCGCGGGGCCTTTGCAACCTACTATGTAGAATCCAAAGCAGCTCAGAAATGCAATTTGAAAAATGCGAATCATATACGATTTACTATTTACTATTTTCTATTTACAATTGCAAAATAATAAACAGTAAATAATAAATAGTAAATTGGAAAGGTGCGAAGGAATGAAAGTAAGTAAACGAGCTCAGGATGTGCCGGCTTCAGCAACTATAGCTGTTACTTCACGAGCACAACAGCTAAAAGCCCAGGGCGTGGATGTAATCGGCTTCGGGGCGGGAGAGCCGGATTTTGATACGCCGGATTACATTAAGCAAGCTGCTATCGAAGCTCTAAAAGGCGGCAAAACCAAGTATACACCCGCAGCGGGGATAAATGAACTGCGAAAAGCTATCGCCGACAAGCTCAAAAAGGAAAACGGTCTCGATTACAGCCCGGAACAGATCGTTGTCAATATCGGCGGCAAACACTCCGTTTACGAAGCGATGCAAGCGGTGCTCGACCCAGGCGATGAAGTTATTTTGCCTACGCCATATTGGGTGACATATCCGGAGGCAATAAAGCTCGCCGGCGCCACAGCCAAAATCGTTCAAACCCATAGAGCCAACAGCTACAAAATCACGCCGAAGCAGCTAAAAGATGCCATCACTAAAAAAACCGCGATGCTGGTGCTTAACTCACCCAACAATCCTGGCGGTTTTACGTATACACCCAAAGAACTAAAAGACATCGCAAAGGTCCTGGAAGAAACGCAAGTAATGGTGCTTTCAGATGAGATTTATGAGAAGCTAATTTATGGCGATACCAAATTTATCAGTTTCGCTTCGCTAAGCGAAGATGCGTATAACCGAACGCTAACCCTAAACGGCTTCAGCAAGACCTTCTCGATGACAGGCTGGCGGCTGGGTTATACAGCGGGACCTCTGGAGGTCATAAAAGCTATGGCCAGACTTCAGGACCACATGACCTCAAATCCCGTGACTTTTACTCAATATGCAGCGATTGCGGCCCTCGGCAGCCCTGCCCAGCAGGCCGTAGAGAAAATGAGGGCAGAATTTGAACGGCGAGCTAAATATATGGCTGAGCGGCTAAACAGCATCGAAGGTGTACAATGCCCTGAACCAACCGGCGCTTTTTACTGTTTCCCTGATGTCTCCAGCCATTATGGCCGAAATATTAATGGTGCAGAAATTAAAGGCAGTATGGACTTTGCAAAGGCGCTTCTGGAACAGGCTAACGTTGCCCTTGTTCCGGGCTTGCCGTTTGGTTGCGACAATAATGTTCGTTTGAGTTTTGCCTGCTCGCTTGAGCAGATAAAAAAAGGGTTAGATAGACTACAAAAATGGCTCACACAATAGAATGTAGAATTGAGAATTAAGAATTGAAAATCCAAAAACGAGAATTGAAAAGGGGAAATCGGGAACCGAGTATCGAGCATCCAGCATCGAGCATCGGGTCTCGTGCTTTTTCTGGCTGGCCCATGATCTTAGCATGGCTGGGGATGTTCATCTTTGCCTGTCACGCCTGCACACACATGGTTGCCGCCGGCGATACATGGGTGGCGCTGGCCTGTGGCCGGCACTTCGTCAATCATGGCGTAGATACCGTAGAACCTTTCAGCGCAAACTCACATAAACCAGGACCAACACCCCAGGAGATCAAAACCTGGCCCCAGTGGGCCCAGCGGATTACGGACAAGGTCGGCCTCGAAACAGTCAAAAAATGGCATCCGACCGGCTGGATTAATCAGAATTGGCTGACCCATGTGATGTTCTATTGGCTTTGCACAACGTTCGGCTCCGAGGAAAATCCAAATTTCAACGCCTTGGTGTACTGGAAGTTTGCAATCTACATATTAACTGTCTTTTGTGTCTTTTATACAGGCGTTACTTTAGGTGTGAATCCCGCTCTCAGCGCAGTTTTCACCTGCTTTGCGATGTTCATAGGCCGTTCATTTTTTGACATCCGTCCCGCTGGTTTCTCGAATCTTTTGGTTGCTGTTTTTTTGTTTATACTTGTCCTTACCACATATAGAAACATATTGTACATTTGGCTAATCGTCCCGCTAACGGTCTTCTGGTGCAATGTTCACGGCGGATATATTTATGCCTTTATAATGCTCATTCCTTTTGCTGGTCTGAATTTGCTGACCAGATGCAGCAAAAAATGGACCGCTATTTTATACAATGTCACCGCCTGGCCGGTTCTCTATTTTGTTATTTCCAAAGCCGGTCTTACATTAGCCACATTTCTGTTTGCCGTTTTGTTAGTTGTTCTCGATATCGCATTGATTTTTTATAAGCAGAATCTTGTCTGTATTAAGTGGAAAGGCTTCTATCATACGATTGCTGCCGGCATTGTCGCTTTTTTAGCAATGGTTTTGCTCAATCCCTTTCACTTAACGAACCTGACTCATACTTTCGTCATCAGCGTCAGCGAGCACGCTGCAAGGTGGCGTGACATCCATGAATGGCAGGCCGCCTTCGACTGGGACAATCCTGTTGGTACGGCGGTGCCTTTCTTAGCAATGTATATTATTGCATGGGTGGTGCTTGTAGTCTGGGCTGTTGTCTTTATATCAACCTCACGCTCTGTCAGCCGATATCCTAAACGAAAGGCAAAGATTTTCACCGAGTATCAATGGCCCAAAATCGATTTGCCGTTAATCCTTATTGCTGCCCTTACTATTTATATGGCAATTCGTTCCCGCCGATTTATACCGATATCAGCTTTTGCAGCCTGCCCCCTAATAGCACTGCTCATTGACCAGATTATTTGTGCAGCATCAGCAATGCGTAACTTACGCCTGCACGATCCCCGATCGAGTCGGGGACTGGTTACCTCAGCGATGCTGTCTAATTTGCAATTAGTTTTCACGCTTGCTGGTGCCGCGGCGGTTTTATTCTTCGGCATTTGGTGGGGACTTAAGTTTAAGTATATCTATCTTGACCCCTGGCCATCTGAGATAAATCCAAAGTTATGTACTGTTTTTATGCGAATGACTGCATCCGATGCCAAGCCTTTTGACGTAGGCCGGTTTATAAAAGATAACAAACTAAAAGGCAAAATGTTTAACTACTGGACAGAGGGTGGCTTTATCGCATGGGCACAAGAGCCTGACCCCAACACCGGCAAAACGCCTTTGCAACTATTTATGGATGGCAGAGCACAGGCAGCTTACAACCGTGATGCTTTTGACCTTTGGTCAATTATTATGTCTGGAGGTCGGCTCACCGCCGACATAGTCGCCAGTGCTGAGGCCCGAAAACAAAGTATAAGTGCAACTGACTATGAAAAAATCGGCCAGTGGATGGATGAGCAACTGAAAAAGCATAATGTCTGGGTGTTCGTAATGCCCGCAGCAGTATATAATGACCCGGAGCAAAAAAGCCCTTATCACGTTGTAAAAGGGCTTGAGTATAATCGCAATTGGCCTCTGGTTTTTTTTGATAATGAGCAAAAACTATTTGTTGATTACAACACACCTCAAGGCAAAGAACTTTTCGAAGGCATACGTACCGGTAAAACCGTCTACCCTGATGATTTCCACAAGAGTCTTATTCTTGCCCATCATTTGCTTCTGTACGGCCAGGGACCCGACAGCAAAAGGCAAGGGCTTGATTTCGCCATTAAAGCCTTCAATCTAAACCCATCATCGGCGCCAATGATGGAGATAATACTTCTTGCCACAAGATTTGCTGAGCTAAGACCTCTGATTGATGAATTCTGTAAAAACTACTTCGATAGTTTCGAAAAAAATAAGGATGCTTACGCTAATCAGAATGGCTATCGGCTTAAAGTTCAAGCTGCCCACTTAGCAGGCATTCATTTGGAAAAAGTTGCTCGCGAGCAGAAGGATACAAAGCTCGCTAATTTTTATGACGAAAAAACAAGAGAGTACGCAAGTGAGAGAGACAAGATGTTCAAACGGTGGTGACTCCGGTGGCGGCCTTCGGCAGACCACCGGAAAATTCGAAATTCGAAATTCGAAATTCGAAATTCCCGCCGAAGGCGGGGTTTCTATCAGCGTCTTTTTTCCTTGTTATAACGAACAAGATAATGTCGCCCGCACGGTTGAACAGGCACTTTCGGTGCTGCCACAGATTAGCTCCGACTATGAGGTAATTATCATTGATGACGGCAGTTCCGACGCCACCGGCCAAATTGCTGACGAAATCGCCAGCAGAGAAAGCAGGGTAAAAGTTGTGCACCATCCCACCAATCTTGGTTATGGAGCAGCTTTGCAATCCGGCTTTAAAGTAGCCACAAAAGAATTGGTCTTTTATACCGATGGCGATGGCCAATTTGACATCAACGAATTGCCGCCGTTGTTGCCATTAATTAAACAATATGATATTGTTAGCTGCTACCGGCTAAACCGCCAGGACTCTATCTTGCGCAAAATCAACGCCTGGTGCTGGACAAAGTTAGTTTGCTTTCTATTCGGCATGAAAGTTCGTGACATCGATTGTGCTTTCAAACTATACAGAAGAGAAATCTTCGATAATATTAAGATGTCAAGCACAGGGGCTCTAATTGATGCCGAAATCCTGGCGAAAGCAACACGGCGAGGTTACTGCCTGACCCAAAAGGGCGTACATCACTATCCGCGAATAGCCGGCTCGCAAACGGGCGCAAAGTTGCGAGTAATTCTCCGGGCTTTCAAAGAGTTGTTTAAACTGTATAGACAAATTAAACTGGATACTTGATACATGAACGAGACAAAAATAAATTTGTTCATATATGGGTCATTACGTGACCCGCAAATCTTCAAGTCCGTCAGCGGATTGAGCTTTACAATCAACCCGGCTAAAGCTGTCAGCGAAACCCTATTGGCGGAACCAGCCTTTCTGCCTGGCTATCGCAAAGTCACGCCGGATAATGTCTATTTTTATGCTATCGCAAGTCCTACTTCAAGAATTGAAGGAATTGTGATTTACGATGTTCCTGCGCAGGCCCTTGCTGAGATCGACAGGTATGAAGGAAAACGATACGACAGAGAAACCGTCCACGTTAATACTGCCAAAGGCCCAGTTGAAGCCCAGGCCTACTTAGCGTCACACGAGTCGATGAGAAAACACTTTGGCGACCGGTTCCACGTTAATTTGATACACGAACTCTGGCTGCGAAAACGCATCGAGAAATTTATAGAAAAGCACACCCGCCCCGGCGAGAGGTCCGCCGATGCAGAATTAGAACGGCGGGCTGAAAGAGAACTGCTGGCAACCACAGAAAGAGATTTGGTCATAAGCCATTATCGCAAAGAGCCGGTTAGCGATTATTACCTCGAACATGAGCTTGACCGGCCTCGGCCAAGCATAAAACATCTATATGGAGACAATCAGGCCCAGCCATTTATTGAAAAATATTTAGCTATGGTCGTCAAGCAGGTCTTGCTCAATCAGATAGACGAAAAAATTCAAACTCAATTTCGTTTTGAAATTGAGCATATGCTCACCTCGGAAAGGTACTTTAGACGCTCTAAGAGCTTGCTGGCAGCATTGCGAATGATAAATGATAATAGTTCCACTGTCGGCTTGCTTATTGATGAATGTCTTAAAACGATGCCATTTGCTGAGCATGATCTCATAGATTACGTAAAATATGCGGTGCGTGCAGCCGACAGCATGTTCGACAGCCGGGTCGCCAAATCGCTCCTGGAGTGGATTAGGTCGAATCTCCAGCCGGGCCTTATGCCCCTTGGGGCAGAGTTGGAGTTGAGTAATGTCGGCTTCGCTGCCGTTGAGCCGCAAAGGTCGGCGCAGGGGGCATCTGATCCGGTATATGACGATTTTAGATATTTTTATGATTTTAGCCTTGATGTGCTGTCCTGGAAGCTCGGCGGATATATTGACGACCATAGCGGTGACACCACACGCTCCCGCCGGCTCGGATTTTTAGAGTTGGCACCAGGCAGACTAAATATCGCCGGCGAGCTATCAAGACCGGCAACAGCCGACCCCTGGCTGCTTAATAGGTTGATAAACGAGATAGTCGATTTCTATGACGTTCGGCCGCACAGCTTGCATCTTTCTTTCCAACTTCGCAAGAAACAAACCGGCAGGCAGCAAGTTCTGCCCTTAGATTTTGTAAAGTGTCTGCTCGCTCTGGGCGGTGGCCTTTGCCAAAGGGACAATGGCAGCCTCTGGTTATCAAGAATGAGCAATGACGAAATAATACAATACCGCAATGGCGAAGAATTTGTCTTTGCCAGAACCAGCAAACGCGGATGGTACTTAGGCGAAGATGAAATTGCCGATAAACCTCCAATTCAGGCCACCTCTTACGTTCAGCAGTACAAATTTATTCGCCTGGAAAAAAGGGCCAACTATGAGCCTTTAATCTTGTGTCTTAAAGGATTGCAGTTATCTTTCAATCCAGCTGATTACATAACGTCCGAGCAGCTAAAGGCAGATAGGAAACTTTCGCGTGACTACGAGCAGTTAAAAAAATGGGCTGCCCAACCTACCGAAATCAGCGACCAGACCATAAGCAGGTTCCTCAACGACATCCGGCTGGGTTTAATGAATGAAGCTCATTATCGGCCCACTCACAAATTGCATTATATCGATTGGGCACTTAGCGCTATTGATGTCCAATTGCGAATGTTCAACAAGAAAGTGCATAAGGATTAAGTGCTTAAGAACACAAGTTCGTAAGTATAAAACTATACTTTCGAAAAAAGATTATCAGGCAGCCAACACTTTTTTGCAACTTTAGTATTACGTAAGTCTATAAAATGAAAGAATTTAGAATACTTGAGGAAAAAATTTATTATTTTTTGTAATTTTAGTTTGCAATACAAACATGTTTGCAGTATATTATATGTAGTTATACTAAGGTTCGAACATAGGAGCAATATTATGAATATGCAACAAAATCAAATACCGCAGGATACGGAAAAACTCAAAGAAATCCCAAAATGGACACGCAGGTACGCGCAGAATCGAAAGCTGACTCTTTTAGTATATCTGGTAATAGTTTCGCTTATTTCTGTTGTTATTATAGTTCCTGTATCATGTTTAATAATGGCATTTGAAAAAGGGAATATGATTTTAGCTTTGGTCGGCATTGTATCGCTAATTGCGGTAGTAATTTTTGTGCGGTTTTTTCGTATTAGAAATATCAAAATATGGAAATGGATGGACCAACATATATACGGCTATGAAGGAACAGTATCAATGCCTGAACCGAAATTAACGAAGAAAAAGAAACTGTTAGAGCTTGTAGCAGTGATATTATATGGAAGTTTATCTTTAGGGACTATGTATTTGGGCATGGCGAATTTTATTCCGGCTAAATATGTGCAGCCTGTCTCTGCGTTATATAGTGTTCCATATCTGGTCTTTTCTTGGTATTTTTGGCGAAGCCCAAGGATGGGACCTATAGTCCTGCTTTCGCCGATACTTTATGCTATTCACGCCATTTTGATTATTGCTGGCGTACCGATATTTTTCACAGGACAGTTTGGTGTTCCTGCCAATATTTTTCTTCCTTTGATTGTTTATAATCATCTGACTTATTTAATCTCTCACTTCTATAGCCGATATGCACTGAAAAAACTCAAAGGCATCGCACATCTTGAAGGAGATGCTACTAATGGAGATTGACAGAGTTATTCATGAGCCGGCAAGATTGAGGATTATGATGATTCTGGCCGGTGTTGAGCAGGCGGATTTTAATTTCCTGCTGACGACTCTGAATTTGACAAGGGGGAACCTGTCCCGGCACGTGGAGAAACTTGAATCCGCAGGCTATCTCAAAGTTAAAAAGTCTTTCAATGGCAAGATTCCGAATACCAGCTATCAACTTACCATAAAGGGCTCCAAATCTTTAGCTCGATATTGGGAAAACCTCGATGCGCTTCGGAATGAGCCAATATAGCCGTTAACAAAGTAAGGAATTTTTAGTTTTTCTATGATGGCAAATCCTGTGGACATCATAACAATTTCTTTTTACCGTTTGGCATGATCTCGATATATTTTTCTTCTTTTTATTTTTCGGATGCCGAATGCGATTACTTCATTATGGTCAAAGGCCATATCCTTCGGTAATTTTTCTATATCGAACCATCTCGCCTTTGCAGCATCGTCACCAGCTTCTATCCTGTGCTTTCCTTTTGTATCTTCATGTCTTTATGGTTGGCAAGAATCCATATCTGAAAAATCTCTATTGCATTGCACTAGGTGGCATTGACAGGTAGTGCAATACTTACAGCAATTATGAAAAGAAACAAATCATACTTGTATGATTTTACATTTCACTAGATGTTATTTACAGATAGTGAAATATTATTGTTCATTTCCTTGCCTGAATAGAGTGGTAGGCAATCTTAAACTTTGTTATGCAGAAATCTGGCAGAAATCCAGGGGGAACTAAAACAATTTATTTTAACGCAGGGCATGATCTCTATATATTTTTTTACGCTTTAGTTTTCGGATGCCGAACTTAATCACTTCATTATGGTCAAATGCCAAATCTTTTGGCAGTTTTTCTATATCGAACCAGCGTGCCTTTGCTGCATCATTGCCGGCTTTTATCTGATGCTTTTCCTTTGTTATAACGCCCATAAATGTTACGGTAATTACTCTGCCTCGCGGGTCTCTGCCGCATTTGCCATAGGTATGCATCTGCTCTAAATGAATGCCGGTCAGGCCTGTTTCCTCTGTCAGTTCCCGAACAACAGCATCTTCCAATTCTTCGTCGATATTTACAAATCCGCCCGGCAGTGACCATTTACCTTTGAATGGCTCGCCGCCACGATTCACTAACAATAGTTTAATTTTGTTTTTAGAAATCGCAAAAACCATCGCATCGGCTGCGACCATCGGCCTGGGCCAATCATAAATATATTTGCCTTTTTTTGCCATAGCAAACAATAATGCTATTTTAATAGTCTTTAAACGTTCTCATCCATTCTGGCCAATCAGCCGGTGTGATGCCCCCAGCTTTGGTCCAGTGACCTGCAGTATCGAACTGACGATGCCACTTCAACGTCCATAATTCTTTAAGCCCCACCACTCTAACAGACCAGTCCATGAAAAGGCAGTTTGTCACGCCCTTGCTATGGCGATTTATGCAGAAATTTTTCATCTGTTCGGCCAGTGTTATTCCCTGGGGTAGCTGAGCCTCATTCTGGGGCGGTGTAGAAGTGTGGTCTGGCCAGCCTGTAATCGCCAGGCAATCCAAGAACACTGGTATGTTTTGAGCACCTTGGACATCGGCTCTCCTCCAGTAATGATCGTCTCCGAAGACGGCACCGGGGTCCGCATTACAAACCCAGGCGCTTAAGCCGTAACTTCCGTAATCACCTTCCGGGTCTTCCCACGCCATAAATACTCCCTGTCCTCCTTTTGTGCGTGTTTTGGTAGCTAATGGGCAGCACGTTAGCGTTCCTATCTTACCATAGAATGGTTCCAGGATCTCTATCCAGTCATTCCACCAGCCGTCTATCATACCTCGGAAGAAGCGGTCGTCATTATCATTAGTATATGCGTCAAGGATGAGACCCCATTGGTGTAGATTCGACTGGCAGGCAACCGCCTTGGTTTGTTTTCTGATACGCTGAAACGCTGGCAGCAATATAGCCATAAGTAACGCAATAACGGCAATCACCACCAACAGCTCAATTAATGTGAAGCCTTTTTGCCTGTACATGATAATGCACCTCTTTCGCTTAGTAGTCTTTAAACCTTCTCATCCATCGCGGCCAATCTTCCGGCCGAACGCCGCCGGCTTTGGTCCAAGGGCCTGTGGTATCGAACTGGCGATGCCACTTTAAGGTCCATAGTTCTTTTAACCCGATCTTTCTGACAGAACCATCCATAAAAAGAGCGTTTATAAATCCGTTATGTCGGTTAATGCAGAAGTACCTGATACCACCGCTTGCAAAATTGTCAGGAACCTTTGGAGGTTGGTCAGCGTCTTCTGGAAGCGATGCGAAAAGAGCACAGTCCAGCACAATTGGTACGGTGCTCGCACCTTTTTGATAGATGTTATCCCAGACTCGCTTCGACTGCCCGGAGACGGCACGGCTCATATAGTAAGCGGGGCTCCAGCCATTGAGGCCGTAGCTGCCGGCACGGTATGGATGCCTGGGACAGAACCAGGCTTCAAAGGTTGTGCCTATGCCGCTCGGCCCTGTCCGACGGACGGCCATCGGGCAGAATAATTGCTGCTCAAATTTGTCAATATAGTAGGCAAACTGCTGAGTCCGGCAGATTTTGCATATCTCAGTTTCATCTGGGTCTATAATCTGGCCATCATAGGTACAACTAATTGTAGAAAACAAAATGCCCCAATCGTGGAGATTTGCCTGGCAGGTGACTGCCTTTGCTTGTTTGTTTACTGCCTGCAGCATCGGCAGCAATATAGCCATAAGTAGCGCAATAATGGCAATCACCACTAAAAGCTCTATTAAAGTAAACCCCGTTAGAAACAAGTCTCTGTTCTTGGTATGATTATTTTTATTTCGAATTTCTAACGGGGTAAATGCTTTTTGTTTGCGCATGACATCTTCCGTTTTTCTTCAGACGATTATGTGGTCGACCTGACTATGGTGCTTATCTTCAACAATTATAATGCAAATCCTGTGCTAATGCAAGATCAGGATATCAAGAGATCAGGACATCAGAATATCAGGGAAAAAAGATTAACCTGATAACCTGGTACCCTGATAACCTGATACCCTGAATTGCCGTATCCATTCCACAAGAAATAATGGTTCTCCATCCAAAACAAGATCAAATATTCGATTTGGTCCTTGTGGGCCTGGCGGATAAGGTATCGCTTTGTACATTGGCCTAGGTCGTGCTATAAATTCTTCTAAGCGGTACATCAGCAGCCCAGGGCCAATGAGCATATTCACAGGATTTATCCATGTAAAAACCTCACCCCCTACGGACATCGGCATTAGCAGCCGAAGGCCAATGGGCATATTCTTATTATCTGGCCTTCTGCCTGGAAGCTCAATTTTTTCAATCATTACCAGTTGGTCGTTTTCTTGAAACTTTCTTTTATAATCATCGAGTTGCTCTTTTTTGGCAAGCCAGTATACTCTTCGATTTTCTCCAGCCCATTGCCAAACATCGCTTGAAAAGTTATCGAACAATTCCTTACCCTTAAGATTTTCATATTTAAGGCGGGCTTCAACATTTCTTAGCTCATGTGGCGCTCTTAGCCCATGTGGTGCTGGCATTTTAAGACCAGGAGGAAGCATTCTTGCAGCCGGATGTCGTTGGGCATTTAGTATAAATGGGGTAACCAGTCGCCAGGAACCGAGAAAGTCAAGATGCTGATTGATTCCTTCGTTGGCTATGAGGATACTGCCTGGCTCAACCTGTTTTTCCACCACATTTGTTATCTTTGCAAGAACCGCATTATTATTTTTCAGATGCTGCATAGGCCGAACTGACTGTGGTAGTCCCCACACTATGGTAATTAAAACAAGTACAATAGACGCGGCTAAAGCCGATGGGTAACGATTATTGCAAACGACACTCAGAAGCCATACACTGGCAATTGTGTAGATATAAAAAGTCGGCAGCAAATACCTCATTGATTGCGGGTCGGCGCCCCAATAATAAGACATATATAGAAGCGTTATGGGTAGGACAAGCATAGCAAATAGAGCACCACATCTCCAGGTGTCACGCTGAACGCTCAAGATAGCGATGCCGATGATACCTGTAACAAATACTAAGCCGCATCCATTAGCCAAAAGCATTATTAAGAATGGCAGAAAGCTATTTACAAAATAATTCCAGCCGAAAGTTTTCTGTCCAATTGCGATTGCATAACCGGTTTTCCAGAATCCACCATAAGCTATCTGGTTGCGAAGGCATAAAGCTGCGATGGGAATTGCAGCACCAATAGCGAAAGCTATAATAGACCTCAAGAACGTCTTATCAATTTTGTAATGAAATAATACGAAAATCCCAAAAGCCGGACAAAGAATCAGTTCAGGATATCGAATAGCGGGAATTATTCCGATGCAGAAGCCTGCAGCTAATGCACACCAGGCCGAATAAGTTTTCGCCCATCTGGCAAGAAAGAACAAAGCCCATACCAGGAAAAAACTTACAGCGGTATGAGCATCGCCGAAAAGAGCATGTTCGTTAGCGAATGGATTAACCGCCATCAGCGCCGCAGCAAGTAAAGCCCAGCCTGGCCCGACCCACGATCGACATAGAAGGAATAATCCAAGCAGCGATAATGAAGCCAACAAGGGATTAACCAATAACGTTGCTTTAGGCCCGAAAAACCGATAGACGAGCGCCATTATCGCAGGAAGTCCGGGCGCGTGTGTGCTATAATAGCGATTATCACCTGTATAGTTCCAGTGGAAGCCAATATACTGTAATGGTGATTCTGGCTGAAGGTATGTTTTTCCTTCCTTTGCCAACAGCTTAGCCTGGACAAAGTAACTTTGTGCGTCAGGTGTGGAAATAGCCGGCTCAAAATAACTCATCAGAAAAATAAAGTGTCCCCCAATAAGCAAAAGCCCAAGTAGAGCGAAACAAGTCTTTTGCCTATGTTGAATACTGCGCAATTCAGTATTTTGGGAGTTTGAATTGTTCATAAAATAACTTATATTATCCAAGAATGACCAATCGTCAATAATCAGTTGTTTGAAATCTAAAATCGTAAATCGCAAATCGAAAACTTGTTCCTTCGACAAGTTCAGGGCAGGCTCTGGGCGTAGCCAAAGATCGAAAATTCTTCTTGCTTTTACCGACAACCACCACTATAATACAATAAACAGTGAACCCTCAAAGTGGAGACAATAATATGGGCATGTTCAAGAAAAAAGTTAGAGTATCCAACACTAAAAAGCCGGAACTGTTCTTTGAGGAAGAATTCTGGATTGATACTGGCGCCCTTTATTCTTTCGTGCCTGAGGATTATCTTCAAAAGATTGGCTTGGAGCCTTCCGCAACACGCAATCTGGTTCTGGCAGATGGAAAACAGCAAGCTCGGCTTCTCGGCTTCTGCGATTTCCAAATTGATGGGTTAGAGGGCAATATTCCGTGTCCGGTCATATTTGCTCCGAAGGGTTCGCTGTTTTTGCTTGGTGCTACGGCTCTTGAGAATTTCGGCGTAGAGGTCGATCCCATCAATAAGCGACTCAAGCCGATTCTCGCAGTAATCGGTGGTTTTCTCGAATCAAGCGTATGTGAGTTTGTCAGTTCGTTACGCAATACGCAATCCTGCCCCGAGCACAGTCGCGGGGACGCATCACGCACGACGTTATTTATTTGGAGGTCAAAAACAGCAGGGCTTCAAAAAGATGTGATTAGCAAAAAATCTTTGACATGAATCATATATGCAACAATAGAAAATATGTTTGAAAGAATATAATCCAAAAAGCGGGAGGATATATGTTCTGTCAACATTGCGGGAAAGAAATAGCTGACGATGCAGTAGTTTGCATTGGATGTGGAAGAGCAGTTAAACCTTTGCGAGATGCAAATTCACCTTCTGCAATGGTGGGCGGTAAATTTTCGGACGGTGTGATGGCGGCGCTTATCATCGCATCGGTTCTTATCCCCATTCTCGGAGTTGTGCTAGGGCTCATCTATCTAAGCAGCAGTTCTTCTTCTCCTGAGCGAAAGAAACAGGCCAAAATCATCCTAATTGTAGCAGTAGTAGGGGCAGTAGTCAGCCTTTTTTATCTCTCTATTCTAAGCTAATAAATGACATCGACGAATAAATGTTCCTATTTATTTATTATTCTATAAATTTTATGAAGGACATTGATTAATGATGATATCACCTATCAAAATTGATTTGATAAGACCATTGAAAGCGCCAGAAACTCCATATGGAAGATGTGATAGGTGCCAATATGTCTCTATAGATTTAGAGCCTCTAACAAAATGAATTTGACAGACGATTCCAACATATCATTATACAGCCTATAGAAAGGAAAGCCTCATGAATTTCATCCCGCCGCTCATAACGAACTCGCAATCTACGAAACTGGT
>Ga0315312_1000827_pt1 | contig 29731 bp, 27 predicted proteins | sample TDP7_MG_FD_203629 | JGI IMG/M metagenome (GOLD analysis project Ga0315312, IMG submission 203629) | Freshwater sediment microbial communities from Lake Towuti, South Sulawesi, Indonesia - TDP7 | ecosystem: Environmental > Aquatic > Freshwater > Lake > Sediment | place: Indonesia: South Sulawesi... | reverse complement strand
CCCCTACCAAAAATGGGATTTAATCACATAATTTGGGATGACTGGGGACCCTATCCAATAGGTAAGTTCCCGAACATTGCTCGTGAAGTAATTACCTACTTGAAAGATACATATCGAACCTTGTAGAATGCCCGATGAGCCTTCAGTAGCTTAAACACAAACACCCTTTCTTTTTATCTGTGTTATGAGAAAAGTGATAATCCAAAGACTCTTATTCTACCTCAACCTCATTCTACTGAAATTAATTTTAAGCATCTTATCTTATTTTTAATATCGTTAAAACGCGAGATTCAAAAGCAAGGGAAATGGTCTTTATGAAAGCCGAATTAGAAATAGATGAAATTGATCGCAAGCTTTTGAGAATTTTAGTCGCAGATGCCAAGCGTTCATACGCTGACATAGGTAAAGAATTGGGCGTCTCATCTGTCACTGTTCATAATAGGATCAAGAAACTCGAGGAACTTGGTTTCATAAAACGCTACGTGGCAGTCTGCGATCCGAATAAGTTAGGTCGTAACGTTGTGGCTTATACTTTGATTTCAACAAAACCCGGTGAAGAGAGGAAAATAGCCGAGGAAATAGCTAATTACGATGAAATTACTGAGATTTATGGAATATCAGGGGAATACGATTTACTAATAAGAGCCAGGGTGGAGAGCATAGAAAAGTTAAATGAAATTCTAATGAATAAGGTGCGTCCTTTTCCCGGCGTTTTGAGAACCCATACGATATTTACAGTGTTCTGCGTCAAACAGGAAGTTGATACAGGATTATAACTTATCCCATCTAGCGATACTTTTGAAACACTACATGAGAATTGACCATAAAGACTCCCGGTACTTGTCTTATCTTGTTTAGGAGATTTTTTAATTCTTCAAAGTCGGTGCATTTCAATTTGAGAAGGAGGTCAATTTCGCCTGTTATTCCATAAATTTCAGCAATTTTTTCAAATTCAAACAGTTTTTCTATAACGACGTTTGCATCGCCTGCAACTTTCGTGGTTACAAAAGCGAATAACATGAATGTTCCCTCGGCTATTTTCAAAATCTTTCGTTTAGATTATTTATGTTTTGCAGCAACAAATTAAGAAAATAAATATTTACGTAAAAGCTTGTCATAAGCGCTCATCGAAAAGCCTTTGGAAGTTATTCGTAATCCTCAAGAAAAAGTATCTCTACATCAAAGGGTTTCTTTTGCATTTCCTTAACTAGATCTTTTTCTCTTCTTGCGAAAAGTGCGCTGTAAAAGGACTTATGGGCTAACGCCAAGCAGAAAGAGTCTGTCAAGGAAATGGCTCTTTCGCATTTAAATTTTGAAGCATCAAGGATAAGAGATGATGTACCTTCAACGGTAATGTAGCCAGATGCTAATAATTTATCCACTTTTTCGTTTGACTCGATTAAACCTAGTGTTCGGCAGAGTATATACCTCAGCTCGGCAATGTTTAACTCCGTTGTACATGCTTCAGCAAGCCCATCTATTAGGGCTTTCTTAAGCTTAAGGCCTGTCGAAGTTGAAAATATCAGCTCAATCAATGCACTTGTGTCTAACACCAATCTTCCGCTCAAGTCTCTTTTCATCGAGTTCCCTCTCCACATATAGCTCTTTAAGTGCCTCTTCAACTCCACGTATGGGCTTGCACGCCTCTTCCAATAAGTGCGGTCTTTTTTCCCCTTCACTTATCAGAAAACAGATAGCCTCGTTAAGGTCAACTCGTCGTCGAAGCCTAATTTGAAGCTCAGAAGCGATTTTTAGCAGTTTTTCTTTTACATCATCTGTAACTGATATAGTAGTCATAATAATCATATTTAGTATAATCATCATGCACCATATATGCTTGACGCTGTTCACCCATCGCTGAAGCATGTGGGCTTTCTGGCTAGTTTTGTAAGATAGGAATGGCTAGTTGGCTTGAGACTCTTAATCGATAAACTGCTGGAATTCTCATCAATGATTTATAGCTCAAAGTATCTGATTTCAAATTCACAAAATCAATCAGATCCTCGGGCGTATCTATGTCCAAAGCAATCCTTTTAGACCTGTAAACTTCAAAGTGAATGCCCCGCATCATCGCTTCCTTAATGTGTAATTGAAAGCTATTTTGCCCATATGATGTCGAGATTATAGTTGGCGGGGAAAGTAACAGGGAGTTCGTTCCTTTTTCGCTCTTTGAGGGTGAAATGACTACTGGCACATTTTTTCCTAAGGACACAATTTCCTGCAAGTCTCTTGATGCTACTAGCGGGATGTCAGCTGGAATCACTAGAACTTTTTGCACTCCATTACGTGAGGAATATTCTATAGCTTCCCTGACTGCTAAGTTCATTCCGCGCAATGTTTTCTCTGCGATAGGATCAACATTATTATAACTTCCGGCGGTCCTCAAAACTGCCTGATCGGGACTTATCACAATAACTCTATCAACAACTTGAGAACTTGTTACTGACCGCAAGACATCTTCAAACATACTTAAGGTAAGTGTCTTCCGTTCATTAGGCTTTAAAACGGATGAAAGCCTACTCTTTGCCTTTGAAAGCATCTTAACAGGTATTATCGCGAAAATTGACATTGCTGTCCTACCGATCCCACAGTATTAGATCAACCTCTTCAATCTCGTTTCGCCAATCCGAACGTGGGTAAGTAAGCGTAAACAAAATTCTTGAAGCCGTTATGTCCAACAAGTGCGCTCATAAAAGCGCCCATGACAGAAACCTCAAACCATGCTTTAGCCAGTATCGGAACTAAGAACGCCGCCAAAAAGGCTGATTGTGGAATTAACAGTGGAACAAAAACACTGAATACTAAAGCAATCCATATGCATTCAGGAATGAAACCTATCAAGACAATTGGGAAAAGGAGAATTGTTCGTTTTTCTATTGGTTTTAACCATTGCACGAGGAGCCCCACAGTTAATCCATGTAATGCCTTTCCAATGGATGTTGAAAAACCTAAAAAGCCGAGTTGCCCGCCGATAAAGCCAAAGAAGATGGATGGAAGAAATCCAGCTATAAGTCCGGTTACAGCTCCTACAAATGGTCCACCGAAAACCGCAGCAATTAGTACTGGAATAGCCGAAAAATCGAGGGCAACTTGTTTGATCAGTGTTGGAACTATGGTTATTGCGGCCAAAACGTTTCCGAGGGCACCCATTGTAACTATAAACGCGATCCGTCTAGGAGTTGCTGTCAAAAGCCATCTCCCCAGTTAATTGTTTATATGAATACGCTAATCTATTTTAAGTCTTTTGGTAAATTATTATGTTAATTTAGCTAAATAATGTATATTAAAAATAGAAAACAACATTAACTATTCTGGCACTTTATTTTTAACTTGCTCAATAAGTTGCTTGATAAACTCAATGTTGAAAGGGGATAAGACACGAGATCTGCCAACCTCATAGACTTCCAGCAAATTTGCTTTTTTTAATACTTCGACATGTCGATAAACTGCGCCATAGTCTAGTTGTAAATTTTGGGCAACAGCTTTGATATGAAGAGGGCGCTTTGTCTCGATGAGCATCAACATGATTTGAAGTCTTGATTTGTTGCTTAGAGCATTAAAAACCGCGGAGATTTTTTGTAACTCCGCATTCTTGTACAAGCGTTTCACCACAACATTTAGTATTTTAGCATACAATTTATGACATTTTTGCTAAAAAGTTATAGAATATAATCCGTATTAAAAGTCATCTAAACAAGTCTTTTTCCAGCGGTCTTACCAGCTCTTTGGCGGTTCCGTCTCCTTTTGGATATTTGAAACCTTTCAAAATTGCAACTGGAATACTGTTTGTTTTCCCCATAACTAGTTCTGCTGCTGAAGCCAGTTCATCAGCAATCGCCATAGTGGTTACTTTAAGAACGTATCCAAACATGTCTTTCTTCCCACGATAGTCAGTTATTGGTTTCATACCTGCAACTCCAACCGCTACGTTGATGTGCCCTTCTCTCCATGGCCTTCCAAAAGTGTCAGAGATAATCACCGCCACTTCAACCCCGATTTTTCTTTTGATTTCGTTTCGAATTTGCTTCGCCGATTTGTCTGGGTTTTTTGGAAGGAGGGCGACAATTTCGTGCTTTGAGACGTTTGATCGATCGACACCGGCATTTGCACAAACAAATCCGTGTTTTGTTTCCAAGATCAAAATCTTGTTCGTTATTTTTACGATATTTTTTGTTTCCTTAAGTATGACGTCCACATAACGTGGATCCTTACCGGTTTGTTTAGCGATTTCTAAAGCAAAACTTGATGGCAATACTTTTTCTAAATTAATTAGTCTTCCTTCTGCTTTTGAAACAATTTTTTGAGTAATTACAATTACGTCGCCATTTGAGATCGTCACACCTTGTCGTCGCGCCGTTGCAAGTATGATTTCGGTTAAATTATCTCCGGATCTAATAACTGGGATTCCAGTTAAGCCTATTATTTTAATTTCAGGAAACATCCCAACCATTCCTCTCCCAAATCGAAACTTATCATTTCAATTTGATGCTTCTAATTTGCGGTATCCTCATGATTTCAAGTTCGATAGCGTTTTGCACTTAATTTGCCACATGTTTTTAAAGCGTTCTTTAAAGTTTTGCCGGATTAAAGTTCTTGACGTTTGGTAATCTTTCACTTAAATGCAGTTTGAATTAATTTAATTAATCAAATTGGTTGATCAGTTAATTAATTTTAAATATGGCGATGGGCAAAATACGCTTGAACAGGTTTTAAAAGGAGAGATATGAAATGGTACGGAAGTTATATGATATATCTGAACATCCTGGCTTCTCCAGAGACATACCTACCTTTTGGATGGGCTATCAGTACTATAATCCTCCAGTAATTGGAGCAAGAGTAACCCCTGAAGGCTTCCCCGCAAACCCCTACCACAAGGGCTACTACGAAACAATAATCACCCTTTATGTGCATACGGGCTGCCATATGGACGCTCCAATTCATATGGATCCAAAGGGCTGGGCAATAGATGAGATCCCATTAGATTACCTCGTAGGTAACGGTGTTGTTGTCAGCATCCCTAAAGGCGAGTACGGAGAAATCACCGCAGAAGATCTCGAAAAAGCACGACCGCAGATAAGGAAAGGCGATATCCTCGTAATCAACACTGGATGGCACAAGGAATATGCTGGTCCGATCACGAACTATAAAAAAGCCTTACGGTTTGCTTCAAAATGGCCAGGTCTTGTGAAGAGCGGCGCAGAGTGGCTTGTGAAACGCGGCGTGAAAAATGTTATGATGGATGTAATTTGCGCTGATGCAGTTTCTCAGACTGAAGGACCCAAAGCTGATGGCAAACCAGGAGATGGCAGTTATGCATCTCACATGATTCTGCTACCAGCTGGTATCCCAATCGTGGAAGGCATCGGTCGCGATGTCGACAAGGTAACGGGAAAACGTTGCACAATAATTGCTGTGCCGCCGAAAGTGGTCAAGGTTGATGCGATGTGGTGTCGAGTATTAGCCATGGTGGAGGAGTAGAAAGCAGAAGTAAGCGAGTTAACATGGTTAGAGCTAGACTACTCCCCTTATTTTTGGCCAAAATACTTATTTCAGAATAGCTAGGCGCTTGAAGGAGGTGTAAAAAATATGTTGTTTATAATATTCTGGAACGCTAACCCTGAAAAAGTCCCAGAAGTAATAAGGCTGGCGAAATCTGGGGATACCCGCTTTGTTCCTCCGAGTGGCGTCAAAGACATTGCGGAGTACGTAACACCAGGAGGCAAGTTCATACAAATCGTTGAAGCTGAAAGCGCGGAGCCCATCACTAAATACGTTGTAGCAGCGGGACTTAAAGACGGCTTGTGTACAAGCGTAGAAGTGCAACCCGTTCTGCCAATTGAGAAATGGGTTGAATGCTTCTAACATAGCCTGCAAATTTTTATTTTCCCTTAGTCTTAACGCGAAAGTTGTGTTACCCATTTCTCTTTATTTAATTTCAATTAAACCGATTACTAAATCTCAATTCCATGTGGTTTACCTCAATTTTCCCTGTTTAAAAACATCTAAACACTGTTTTTATTCTGGAACTTCCAAGTATTTGTAGCTCAAATCCAGATGCGCGGCGATTAGATAATGGGAAAGATTGAAGCGCGAGATGTTTTTTCACTTTTCCCAAAGCCTGTTCAAAGGGCAATCAAGGAAAGAGGGTTTTCGATATTAACAGAGCCCCAGATTAAAGCAATTCCGTTCATTCTCAAGGGGAAAAACGTCCTCTTAATCGCCCCAACTGGCACCGGGAAAACAGAGGCAGCGTTTCTCCCAATCCTGAGCTTGTTCCTTCAAATGCCGGAAAGACCACTTGGCGTTAAAATCTTGTACATTACTCCCTTACGTGCATTAAACAGAGACTTGCTAGAACGGCTTGAGTGGTGGTGCAAGAAGCTTGACGTGAAAGTCGCTGTTAGACACGGCGACACCGAAATAAGCGAACGGAGTAAACAGGCCCGTAGCCCCCCAGACATGCTGATCACCACGCCAGAAACCCTACAAGCGATCCTTCCAGGTAGAGTGATGCGACGGCACCTCCGCGCAGTGCATTGGGTTATCGTAGACGAAATTCACGAACTGGCTGGAGATAAACGAGGTAGTCAACTGTCTCTGGCTCTTGAACGACTACGCTGGGTTACACTCCGTGACTTTCAGGTTGTTGGGCTTTCTGCGACGATTGGCACACCTGAAAAAGTTGCACAATATCTTGTCGGAAGCAAACGGCGGTACACAATTGTCAAAGTTCCTGTAGCCCGGTACATGCAATTGAAAATCCTCTTTCCACAACCAACAACGAACGACATCGACCTTGCAACAAAGTTATATACTCACCCAGAGGTCGCTGCGAGGCTTGGTGTAATGCGGGACCTAATCGAGAAGCACACTTCTGTTCTCTTGTTTACGAATACACGGGCAATTGCAGAGGTACTTGCTAGTCGCTTTAAGGTTTGGGATATGGACTTTCCAGTAAGTATCCACCATGGCTCTCTTGCCAAACCAGCGCGAATCACTGCTGAACGGGGGTTAAAGCAAGGCGAGCTAAAGGGGTTGGTCTGCACCTCGTCTTTAGAGCTTGGGATAGACATCGGAAGAGTTGACCTTTGTATCCAGTATAATTCTCCCCGCCAAGTTACTAGACTCCTACAGCGAGTTGGTCGTAGCGGACATAGAGTTGGATGGATTGCTAAGGGAGCCATTATCACGATGGATTCCGATGATACCCTTGAGGCTATGGTTATCTCCCGCCGCGCGCTTCGTGAAGATTTAGAACCCGTTCTAGTTCCAGATAAACCATTTGACGCACTCACCCATCAAATTGTTGGATTGCTTACGCAGAAGAAGCGATGGTATTTCTTGGAAGTCTTAGATCTCTTTACCCAAGCATATCCATACAACGATCTCACTGAGGAAGATTTAATCAAAGTTCTTACGTACATGCACACTCGATATCCACGTCTAGCTTGGGTTTCCTTTGACGATAAGGTCATTTTACGACCGCAGAGAATAAAAGAGCTTTACAAGTATTACTTTGAAAACCTGTCCATGATCCCGGATGAAAAACAGTATTTAGTTGTAGATCAAACGAGCGACACTCCAATTGGGATTCTTGACGAAGCCTTTGTGGCTGAGTACGGGGAACCCGGAACAAAGTTCATAGTTAGGGGAAGTGCTTGGAAGATAATCCATGTCTATGGCGATCATATTTATGTAAAGCCTGCTGACGATCCAACTGGCGCGATACCGAGTTGGGTTGGAGAAGAAATCCCAGTTCCATACGAAATTGCCCTTGAAGTTGGCGAGATTAGACGCTATGTTGAAAAACAATTAAAAAGGGGCAAGAAATCTGAGGAAATTGTTCTTCATCTTACTAGGAAGTATCCTGCTGACAAAGAAGTAATTTTCAGAGCTATAAGCGAAACTGTTGACCAAGTTCGAAGAGGCTATTCATTACCTACTGATAACCGAATTACCATAGAAGACTGGGAGGACTATGTAGTAATCCAGGGAAGTTTTGGATCACTGGTAAACAGGACACTTGCACGATTAATTGGACATATCCTTTCGGAGAAGACTGGGTACACAATTGGTGTTCAGCAGGATCCATACAGAATTGTCATCCAAACGTTTGGAACGGCGAAATCTGAAGACATTCACCAGATTCTCTTAGAACTCTCTAAAATGGATATAAAGAATATTTCTATCCAAGCCGCAGCTAAGACTGGATTGTTTAAACGGAGGATGGTTCACGTTGCCAGAAAATCCGGAGCGCTTTCAAAATGGGTTGATTTTAGCAATATCAGTCTCAGACAACTAATGAAAAGTTTCGAGGGAACCGCGATCTACGATGAGGCAATCAGGGAAACTCTACAAAACGATATGGACATTGAGCATACAGTTGAAGTCTTAAATAAAATACGAGATGGCAAAATTGAGATTATTTGTTTGAAAACTATGGGCGAAGCCACACCTGTAGCACGCGTAGGTATTGAGCGGATTAGTCGGAAAACCGATTTGATACCGCCGGAGAAGATGAAACGGATTTTAATTGAGTCGGCAAGGGCAAGAATCTTGAATGAAGTCCGTACTTTTGTTTGCACTAACTGTTGGGAGTTCACAGAAATGCTTCGAATGCGTGATTTACCAAGTAAGCTGAAGTGCCCAAAATGCGGTTCAGATGAAGTCGGAGTACTTGGGGAAACCGAGGAGACGATAAGGAAACTTTGTGAAAAGAAGAGCAAGAATCTCTCCGAGCGGGAGAAGGAAATTCAAGAGAGAGCGATCGAAACCGCACGATTAATGTCTAAGTATGGTCGAACGGCTGCCATGGTTTTAGCTGGTCACAGGCTCAGGCCATCTGATGCCGAAATTGTCTTATTAGAGGAACACCGACTAACCGATAATTTATTTGAATTAATTGTCGAAGCCGAACGCAGAGCGCTGAAAAGGCGCTTCTGGTAGTTTTAGAAAAACTACTCTTCTGAAAGCATTCTCTTTTTAGAAAGCTCCTCTGATTCGTATACCCAGTTTTTAGATTTGTTAACTATTCGCCAGACCCGGTTAGTTTCAACTTCAATTTCAACTTCAAGAAGGTCACCATTCGCGACAGGTATGGCGCCGTGTATTGGGTTAGGACGCAAGATTGAATGATCATCTTTCTTGAGTTCTAAATAGGTGTATAAGTCACTGTAGATATCGCTGTGAATAGAAGGCGCAAGGAAAGAGGAAAGTGACTTATACGCGTAACGAGCGGAAACGACTAGACACTCAAACTTTTTTATTGTCAATTTGATCATCCGTCTTCTGGGTTTCTTGAACCAAAACTGACCCTCTGAGTTACTCAAGCTTATAGCCCGTTTCCCTTGCTATAAAATCTGTTGATTTTTCCCTCTAAGAAAAACGAATAGAAGTAGCATTTACCGATCAATAGCGAATTGGAGATGCCGTTGCTTTGGCGAGGGGAATCACTAAAAGAATGGATAGCGGCTAAGCTAATGATATGAGTTAAATCAAGAATTGAGCATTCACAGTTTGGAAGCGTGCGAAAATGTCCAACAAGAGTGATTTGGATAATTTTTTTGATGCCAAGTCGGTTGCTGTAATCGGCGCCTCGGCAACCCCTGGCAAAATAGGTTACGAGGTTTTACGAAGTCTTTCTCAATATGGCTATAAGGGACACGTTTACCCTATTACCCCAAAGTCAGAAGAAATCCTTGGTCTCAAGTGCTACTCAAGCGTTCTGAATCTACCTAAAACCCCGGACTTAGCCGTATTCACATTATCTTCAACGTTGGTTCCCGACCTTCTGCGAGAGTGCGGTGAAAAAGAAGTGAAGAATGTAGTCATTATATCTGGTGGATTTCAGGAACTTGGGGGAAACCATAAAAAGGCTCAAGATAAGGTTGTGGAAATTGCAAAAAAGTATAAGGTTCGAGTAATAGGTCCGAATTGCATAGGTACATTTAACTCGAAAAATAAACTCGATACCTTTTTTCAATCACGTGAAAGGATGGCCCGTCCACCACCTGGTCCAATCGCATTCCTCACCCAGAGCGGAACCTTTGGTTGTACAATGCTTGAATGGACTGCGGAAAGTGGTGTAGGTATCAGCAAATTTGTAAGCTATGGAAATCGCTGTGATGTCGACGAAGCCGATTTGATCAGATACCTCGGGAACGATACAGATACCAGAGTCATCGCGATTTACCTCGAAAACATCGAAAACGGTCGGAAATTTATGAAGGCTGTTCAAGAAGTGTTGCCAAAAAAGCCAATAGTAGTTTTGAAGTCTGGTAGGTCTGACTGGGGCTCGCGGGTAGCTCGTTCACATACCGGCCAACTAGCGGGCTCATATCAGGTGTGCGAAGCCGTATTCAAACAATCTGGCCTTATTGAAGCTAAGAATTTCGAGGAACTGTTTGATATGGCGAAAGCATTGGCTTTGCAGCCTCCCGCAACTGGAAACAGAATTGCGATGGTAACAAATGGAGCTGGTCCATGTGTTATGGCAGCTGATACCTGCATTGAACGAGGACTCATTTTAGCCAAGTACCAAAGTGAGACTATTAACAAATTAAAATCAGCTTTGCCACCATACGATATCATTGAAAACCCCATTGACTTAACTGGAAGCGCTACCTCACGAGACTACGAAATTGCTATCGAACATTTTGTACAAGATCAAACAGTTGACTTAATTATGCCGTTTTTTGTGTTTCAAGATACACCTCTAGATGAAAAAATTGTTGAGATTATTCCTGAAATGATGAAATACAGTAAACCGATAGTTTGTTGCGCTGCTGGCGGTCAATATACCAAAGTGCAGTCTGCAATTTTAGAGAAAAGAGGCGTACCGGTCTTTCCGATCCCTGAGAGAGCTGTTGCAGCGGCTTATGCGCTGGTACGGTATGGAACCTTTGTTAGAAGACGTTAGATACCGATTATTCGTGTGCGGAATAGCTTTGACACGCTTGTGAACAAAACAATTATATTCATAAAAGGTTCCAATACAACGGGTTAGATGGAGAAAATTGCATAATGAAAATTTGTCCCTATGATGCTGAGTTCTGCCGCTATTTCGTCAAGGGCTCTGGTGAGTGTTTGCTTCCAGAACCATGCGACGGTTTTGTCGGCCATCAGAAACGAACAGAGGGAGACCTAAAAATTCTTTAGGACCTTTCCAAGCAAGCCGAAACTTGGAAATGGAAAATCCTAACATACCCGATAGATCTCCATTCCTCTGGGGGAAGCGTTAAGTGTGTGAGTTCTCTGTGTACCTTAAAGTTGGTCTAAACGAAGAGAAGATTGCAGAAGATATAACTAGCGTTAAACTCGAAAACGGTGTACTCGTTTTGCGTGATGTCTTGGGAGCAACAAAGAATATTACGAATGCAATAGTCGGCGACTTAAATGTAGATAAAGAGGTTATGCATCTACGTCAGTTACCGGTTTTATCACAGTTGATGAATTTTATTCGCATCTATGAAAACTGCCTTATAGAAAAAAGGTATGTGGAAGAACTCGAAACAGTTTGGGATGAGGTTAAGGCTGAAGGCGACGCAGTCCTCCGCGGACTCTGGATGAGGTATGTAAAGAGGTGAATGCGGCTTTGGCTTTCACCATAGCTGTGTCAGGCAAAGGCGGAACTGGAAAAACTACGATTGCTGGACTTATGATACGACTACTAAGTGAGAGGACAAATAAGACAATTCTCGCCATAGACGCCGATCCTAATGCCAACCTAAACGAAGTCTTAGGAGTTTCTGTCAATAAAGCCGTAGGCGACATTAGAGAAGATCTCCTAAAAATCAAAGAACAACTATCTCCAGAAATGTCCAAAGAAGAATACCTCAGTTATACTGTCCAACAAGCATTGACTGAAGCGAAGCATTTTGATCTTCTTGTTATGGGACGCCCCGAGGGTCCTGGCTGTTACTGTTATGTCAATAGCGTCCTCCGGAAGATCGTAGATAAGCTGTCAGATAAGTATGATGTTGTTATAATGGATGCTGAAGCTGGATTAGAACACTTTAGCCGGCGAACAACTAAGGATGTCGACATTCTCTTAATTACAACGGATCCTACGAGCCGAGGTATTATGACGGCGAAAAGAGTAAAGAAGTTAATTCAGGAGTTGCACACAAAGGTAAGGTACTTATACGTAATTGCTAATCGGACTCCTCCATCGCTTACGCCTATTTTGAAGAAGGAAATTGAAGAAGCTGGGCTTGAGTTGATTGGGACAATTCCAGAGGATCCAAAAGTGTTGGAATACGATTTGCAGGGAAAACCTTTAGTTGAGCTGCCTGAGAGCTCTGAGGCTGTGCGGGCAGTGGCTCAGATCTTGCAGAGACTTCCACTCCCCTTCCAAATTTGATTTATATTTATCGGAATCGAGTGGCAGTGCTCTCTACCTTGGCAGCACTTTCATCGGCTGCAAAGCTTTTATCCCAAAACAGAAACGTCGTGTTTTGAGTAGAGACTAATTGGACAAACGTAGGGCCCCTAATGCTCTTTTTCTTGGGAGAGAAGTTAACGAAGTATATTCCAGCCTCGGTGAAAAAGACGATTTTAAAAAAGCCATAGATAGAGGATTAGAGGCGCTGAAAGAGAACATGTTTGCAGGAGATATAATAAGGAAAAGTCTGATTCCAAAATATTACGTTAGGGAATTTGGCGTAAACAACCTTTACAGACTCAAGCTTGATAAAAAGAGGAGATGCTGCTACACCATTGTCGCAGACAAGCAAGGATTCAAAGTGATAGTCCTTGAAGTCTTTCCAGACCATAAATCCTACAATAAGAGGTTCGGATACAGAGAAGCCTAACATCAGCGAATTTTCACAGACTCTTCAAGAAACTTCTTCAGTTTCGGATTGTCCACTGCAACCCACACGATCCTGCCCTTATTGAAAACAATCTTATTTGAAGCCTCTAAATACTCCAAAATCCTCTTAAAAGTCTGATACTGTGTTTTCCTCGGTAGGGACCTCCACAATTCCATGCGACTCGGATACTCCACAGCATCTTTTATAGCCTTCTCAACCATGAGAATCGTATCCAGCTTAGGCTCATGGAGAACCGTGCTCACTTCCAGCCACCATAAAAGAATAATGCAATCCATTATATAAACTTATACAATTGAATGCGCTCTATAATGCTTTAAAGCTGGAAATTTGCGAAAATCCGCGTGAAAATATGTAAGCTCTAGATTATTTTCGCCAAATAAATTCGCTGGCAACGTACAAAAGGATACCAGCGACGATAAACGCTACGGTTCCGCCTACGATTTGGACCTCATACGCTATTAGCTCAGTTTCTGGAGGAGGTATAAAAGCGAAGCCTATGGAAATTAAAGTTACCATAAAGCCGAGAGCTGAAACAACTAAAACTCCTGCTAGACCTCCTGGAATCCTAACTTTTCTCGGCATTTCAGGTCTTTTCCATCTAAGAATAATAGCATCAATAAACATAAACAGGTAGGGTATGAAGTAAAGGATCGCGCACAATGAAAAAAGTGTCCAATAAAATGTTGTTACCTCAGGATAGAAATATCCAAACGATAAAAGAACGGTTGCAATTATCGCTTGCACAAGTAACGCGAAGTCTGGAGTTCTAAATTTTTCATTAACATGACCAAAAATACTTGGCAACCGTTTATCAAGCCCTGTACAGAACAGAACTCGAACCGGACCTAAGATCCATGTTGACAAGGTGCCGAGGCTTATCACAACAATAAGAAAGCCAATAAAATAAATCGCAGTTTCAGCGCCGTACAATCGAAGAACATAGCGGATAGCATCAATCATTCCGGTTAAAATGTTAATATCGCTGTAAGGAATCACCACAAGTATCGCGAAGGTTCCAACAATGTATATAAGAGCAGAAATTATTGCTGTTAAGAAAATGGCTCGCGGAATATCCCTCTGAGGATTTTTGCACTCATCACCAAGACTGCTTAAAATTTCAAATCCTGCAAAGGCAAAGGCAAATGAAAACAACGGAGCTTGTGGCGCCCAAACCATATCGATAGTTGGAATCCAATTTGAAATGGCGAAGTTGTTGGCAAGGCCGTGAAATACTGCAAAACTGAAACATAGACCAAGAACTATTGCGCCTAGCGCTACTTTGCATAGTCCTCCAATATTAGGAATCCATTTTCCAACATTCAACCCTAAGACGCCGGCTATTGAAATCAACCAGAAAAACGCGATAGCTAGGGTTGTAATAATAGGCATATTTTGAACCATTTCACGCGCATAAAATGCGAAAAGAATTGTGACCAAGGCTATCACAGTCATAGGGAAGTAGAAAAAGTTGTTAACCCAATAGAACCACCCACATATGAAACCTGCAAAATTACCCATTGCCTCTTTCGTCCAATGATATATTCCGCCTTCCCCCGGTAGCCCAGTTCCAAGTTCAGCAGCTACATATGCATGTGGAATAAAGAACGTTACAGCAGCTATAAACCAAAGAGTTAGTGAGGGAATGCCAACTGCTGCGGCAGCGGCCAACCATCCTATACTAACAATGGCTGCCACGTAGAAAAACGTTGCATCAAAAACATTTATTACGCGTGGCAAAACGACCTTTTCAGAAGCAGCGGAAGCACTATCTTTTCCTTTAACACCCATTATAAAGCATGCTCCAGCGATGAATTTTTTAAAAATCCCATTGGTCGGGTTATGAAAATTATTAAGTTTAAAAAACTTTCTACCGTACGGATTTGAAATGATTCGTTAAACGATTATAACAAAAATCTCTTTCAACATTTAAAGTAGACTCACATATTTTTAACAAGTTGTAAACTGTGGTTGATCTAATCTGAAAGCCCCTTAAGGCTGGAAACCGTTCTAACACCGCTTGTAAGCATACCTAAGTGTGTTAATACGGTTTTTCTGCGACATTTTCCACATATATCAAGTAGATCTGGCGAAACTCGGTGCATGCTTTCCTTGTTTTTTAGACTGAGCATTAGGTCTTCACTTGCAAAAAATTGACCGCAGATTTTGCACTTAGTTAGATTTCCTACTCTATCAATTTTGTCTATCTTTGCGATGAGTCGTCGTAGATCAAGTATGTTTATTATTTTAATGGCTTTTTCTGGACAGATCTCTTCACATTTTTTGCAGACAGAACAGAAGCTGTGATAATGCTTAACTATATGCTTCTCTCGGCCTTCTTCAAGAATAATTGCGTCTTCAGGACATACGTTGACACAACTACCACAAACAGTACATTTTTTCTCGTCGATTAAAGGCTCGCCAAAAATTTGGTATTCAAGCTCTGGAAGCATAAGGCTCGGCTCTTTGGATGTCATTTTAGAGATTGTTGACAAAATTTCGATTAAGGCTTCTCTTTTCTCAATAATAGTGACGGCGCGGATTCCACGTAGGGGGCTTGGACCGAGTTCTCGAACTTGATTTGAAAAGTCTGTTACTAATCTAACGAATTCCGGTGCCATTGCCGCAGAGACGAAAATCATCTCAAGCCTTTTTTCACTTAACCCGAGATCTTCTAGAATTCTCTTCAGTATCAGAACTCTTTTTTCAGATCTTAGGTTGCCGTCGACGTAATGGCACTGCTCTTTAAGGCATCCGGCTACGATAACACCGTCTGCACCGCGCTGAAAGGCATGAAGCACATGCATTGGACCTACTCTGCCGGAACAGGGTACTCTGACTATTCGGACGTTCGTCGGGTAGTCTAATTTGCTGGTGCCCGCTAAATCTGCCGCTCCATATGAACACCACCAGCAACAGAATGCAACTATGACTGGTTCAAATGCTTCCGGTTTTTCTGACATGTTTATCACTCCGCTAGGATTCCGTCAATTGCTGCATAGAGTTGCTGATCTTTAAAGTGACGAAGTTGCAAAGCTCCAACTGGACATTCTTCAACACAGGTTCCACAACCCTTGCAAACAACTTCAATGATACGAGGAATACCTGTTTCTTGGATTTTTATCGCCCGATACGGACAGACCGCTTCGCACCGCTTGCATTTCACGCACAATATTTCGTCCACAACAGAGCGGGCAAGATCAATTTCAACTTCCTTCTTCATCATTGGAATGGCAGCTCTTGAAGCTGCAGCCATAGCTTGAGTAACTGTTTCTGAGATATCTTTCGGTCCTACACATGTCCCGCAGAGGTAGATGCCGTCTAGCTTTGTGTCTATCGGTGCAAGCTTAATGTGTGCTTCAGCGAGGAAACCGTCTGGACCTAAGCTTAGATTAAGTGTCTTGGCAAGCTCATCTGTTCCTTGGCTAGGTATGATGCCGCATGTTAATACCAGAAGTTCGACGTCAAGTTGGGTTTCTATGGTTTCGCTCTTCACTGTTACTTTGACATTGCCTTGAGTTTGTTCCGAAACGCCACTTACGTCTCCTTTAATAAATTTAACACCCATTTCTTTGCAGTCAGTATAGTAGGTTTCGTAGTCTTTTCCCGCAAGTCTAATATCTTTATAGCAAATTACGACGTCAGCATTTGGATACGCGCTCTTGATGTTTTTCGCATGTTTTAGAGCGATCATGCAACAAATTTTCGAGCAATGCAAGTGAGTTGCTTTATCTCTTGAGCCTACACACTGGATCATAACTACTTTATTTGGAATTTTTCCGTCAGAGGGGCGTTTAATTAGCCCCTGCGTTGGTCCGCTTGGATCTAGCATCCGAGCAAGTTCTAACTGGGTGATAACATTAGAGAATTTGCCGTAACCATAGAATCCATTAGGCCTAAATTCCTCAAAGCCACTTGCAACAACAACCGTTCCTATTTCGACCTCTGATTCGCCACCCTTTTCCTCGAGGTTTATTGCTTTTGTCGGGCAAATTTTAACACATTCACCGCATTTATCGCAATTTTGAAGATCAATTACATACATATGCGGTATTGCCTGTGCAAAGGGAAGATAAATTGCCTTGCGCTTACTTAAACCTAGGTTAAATTCATCTGGAACCATAATTGGACAAACGTCTTCGCACAAACCACATGCGATACAGAGCTTTTCGCTTACATAGCGGGGGCGTTGCAGAATTTTGGCTTTGAAGTTACCGATGTAGCCTTCCAGCTCTTTTACTACAGCCTGAGTATATACCTTAATTCTTGGGTTGCTGGTAATCTCAGCTTTGTACATACACTTTCTATGCAACTCAGTAGGCCTAGGAGGTATGCAAACACCGCAGTCCTCTGTTGGAAAAACCCCTCCTAACTGGGCTAATTTGCCGCCTATGTAGGGCTGCCTTTCAACTAAGTAAACGTCAAAGCCATAGTCCGCTAAGGTAAGCGAAGCTTGAATCCCGGCAATTCCAGCGCCAATAACTAGGGCGAACGGTTTTACTGGCTGTTTAGTAAGACCTATTGTCTCAAGCAATTTTGAGCGTTCAACTGAGGCTCTGACAATGTGCTTAGCCTTGATAGTGGCTTTTTCTGGTTCGTGCATATGAGGCCAAGAGCAGTGCTCCCTCAAATTTGCCATTTCAAGAAGGAAGGGGTTTAGACCAGTTTCAGCCACTACTCGACGGAATGTGATTTCATGTAGCCTTGGTGAACATGATGCCACTACGACCCGATTAAGGTTATAGTTCTTTATTGCATCCTTAATCATTGCCTGCCCGGTTTCTGAGCACATGAATTCATAGTCGACTGAGTAGACAACTCCTGGGATTTTTGAAGCGTATTCACTAACTGCTTTACAATCTACTGATTTTGCAATGTTTAAGCCGCAGTGGCAAACGAAGACTCCAATTCTAACGTCTTTTCCATTTGTCACCGCGGATTTCCCCCTCTCTCAGAGGTGAACTTGCTAGCTTCAATTAGGAAATCTTGGATCATGTTGCCGGAAAGCATCATTATTTGAACCCTGTTGGGTGAGAGCCCGGCTTTCTCCAAAATTTTGCGAATGATGCCAATACGAGATTGAGCTGTAGGTATCCCTTTCTCAAAGTGGCATCTCTCTTTAGGGCAGCCTAAAATTAGTACACCATCTGCACCTTGTGAAAATGCATCTAAGACATGTGAAATTGAGAGAAGACTTTGGCACGGTATAATTACCGGAATTATCGACGAAGAGTACTGTTTACGGTAATGCCCTAGACCATCAAGAACTGTATATCCGCATTCCTCGCAACAAATTGCAAGAATTAATGGTTTAGGCCCAGCGATATCATTGCCGAGAACTGCTGTTATCTGCCTTTGGATAATGTCTAAAGATGTATTTACCATTGTAATCGCGTGGTTAGGACAACTTGTTTCACATAATCCGCAACTCTGGCAGATTTTTACATCTACCTGCGCGACGTTCGTTTCAGGGTTTATGCTTATAGCTTGATATGGGCACACCTTAAGGCAGATTTCGCATTTTCCACAATAGTCCTTGTTGATTAATGGGACATTCAATGGTTTTTTGATGAACTTACTCATTGTAATAGCGGCTTTCGAGGCCGCAGCGCTTGCTTGAGCAACAGATTCGGGAATATCCTTCGGTGCCTCTGCACAACCACATAAATAGATACCTGGAACTTTCGTTTCTACGCTGCTTACCTTACGATCAAGCTCATGGAAAAAGCCTTCTGGTCCAACTTCTAAGCCTAAAATATTCGCTAGCTCCTTAACGCCTTTTGAAGGCACCATTGCACATGAAAGAACAACCAAGTCTGTTATAATTGCCCGTTTATCACCACTAGGAAGTTGGTATTCTACCTTAAGCTCCCCAGTTTTTCCATCTTGGGTTACCGAGGTTACGGTGCCTTCAACGAATTTTAATCCAAATCTTTCCTTTGCCCTAACATAGTACTCTTCAAAGCCTTTTCCGGCAGCTCTAATATCCTTATAGATAATAGTTATATCAGTCTCTGGGTCTTGCTCAATTTTTATCAGAACAGAGTTCTTCATCGCTGCCATACAGCAGTAGCGTGAACAATAGGCATTGATGTACGGATCTCTTGAACCAACGCATTGAACCATTACAATTCTTTTTGGAGGACGACCGTCTGAAAACCTCTTCAATTTTCCTTCAGTTGGACCTGAGGGATCTAAGACACGCGCTAACTGGAATTGAGTGATCACATCCGGATATGTTCCAAAACCTAGATGTGAAAGATAAGATGGGTTGAATTCTTCAAAACCAGTTGCAACGATGATTGAACCAACTTCAAGCGTAACTTCCTCTGGTTTTTGCTCAAAATCTAATGATTTAGCCGGGCACACTTTTTCACAGACTCTACAGATTCCCTTAGTAAAGAAAAGGCAGTTTTCCGGATCAACTGTGTATTTTCTAGGAAGTGATTGCGGGAAAGGTAGGTAAATTGCTTTACGAAAACCTAGACCGCCATTCCACTCATTCCGGACTTTCATCGGGCATTTTTCGGCGCAAGTTCCGCAACCAGTACACGTCTTAAAATTAACGTACCGCGGTTTTTTAAGAACCGTTACTTTGAAGCCGCCTGGGAATTTCTCAACCTTTTTCACTTCACAGTAAGTCCAGAGCTCGATGTTTAGGTGAGCCCCAGCATCAGCCATTTTTGGCCCGAGTATGCAGATAGCGCAGTCATCGGTCGGATATGTTTTCACTAAAAGTGCCATATATCCGCCTATTGTAGGCGAACGATCTAGGAGGTATACTTTGAACCCTTGTTCCGCAAGGTCAAGCGCAGCTTGAATTCCAGCTACGCCACCCCCAATTACCAATGCTTTTTCTGTAACTTTGATCTCTTGTTCTCCAACTGCTTGCAGAAATCTTGCTTTCTCAATTGAAGCGCGAAGCATTCGCTTTGCCTTACTCGTAGCCATCTCTTTGTTATCACGATGAACCCAAGCACAATGTTCTCGCAAATTTACAAATTCAATTTGATGCGTGGTAAAATCACATTTTTTGACACTTTCTTTCATTAAAGGAAGTAGCAGGCGTTTGGAACAAGCGGCCACGACAACGCCCTGCGGTTTTTTCTCGGTTATGCACGTTTCGATTTTTCTCAAGCCTTCTGGTTGGCAGAGAAAAGGCGTAATTTCAACACAGACTTCGTTTCCCATTGCTTCTAGGAACTCAACAAGATGGTTATAATCTAAAACCGTCCCTAAGGATCCGCCGCAGGTGCATAGCATTATAAGCTGTGCCATTGATTTCACTTCTTCCTTAGAGTTTTATTTCACCTTGATTTCAACTAAGTGGGTGGCACATGATATGCAGGGATCGTAGGCTCTGACGAGAACTTCAAATTTCCATTGGGCTTCTTTGATTTTTCCCTTTAGAATCGGGGTTTTGAGCTTCTCCGCCAACATTTTAACTCCGCATTCAATAGTGGGAATGTTTTGACCGGTTGCGACAATCAAGTTTGCACGTGTTATAATGCCGTCTTTATCAGTCACGTAGTGGTGAATTAAAGTTCCTCGAGGAGCTTCAACGATGCCCACTCCACTACCTTCTTTGGGATCGACTTCTCGCCTGATCCTTCCACTCGTGATTTTATTATTTAGCAAAAGTTCTTTGGACAATTCTACCGCGTGAATAAGTTCAACGACTCTAGCCAGGTTATAAACAAGTGGGTAATGTATAGGCTTTCCAAATGTTTCCTGTAATTTCAACCAGTATTCACGAGCCTTTGGCGTGCTAATAGTTTCGGCGACATTAAATCTCGCAAGCGGACCAACACGATACAAGCCCTTTGGGTAACCAATTTTCTTAAGAAATGGATATTTTACATATGAGTGCTTCACTGTTTTTTCAGCTATATTTGAAAGATATTCTCTTGGTTGAAATTCAAATTCTACTTCTCCATTTGAATTTACAACTCTAACTGGACCATCATAAGTTTCGAAGTTCCCATCATGAGTAATTGCTAGATAAAAAGTCTTATTCGGTGGGAAACCTTTAACAAAAGTTCCTCTCTTGGAGAATATCTCAAAGTAAATGTCGGCAAGTTCAATCGTATTTCTAAAAATTTCATCATAGTTTTGAAGTAGCTTTCTTTTTGTCGCAGCAGTTAAAGGTTTAGACATACCACCGGGAATTGCCGCAACTGGATGAATTGCTCTCCCACCAATTGCTTCTTTTAAATTTGCTCCGTACTCTTGTAGGGCGATCGCCGCCTTCACTAACTTAGGATTCCTTTTGTGCAGTCCAATCAAATTCTTCTCCTGAAGACGCAACAATAAATCCGGAAGGGCGAAGACTGAAAGGTGTAAAGCATGACTTTGGATAAATTGCCCAGCGTACAGAAGTTTTCGAAGCAGAACAGCCGGTTCTGATGGCTTTACGTCCCAAGCATCCTCGATTGCTTTTACCGCTGCGAGATGATGCGCAACTGGACAGACACCACAAATTCTCTCTGAAATTCGCGGGGCTTCTTCTCCCGGCTTATCGACTAACAATTTTTCAAAAAATCTGGGAGGTTCGATTACGTTCAACTGTACATTTTCAAGTTTTCCTTCCTTGTACTCTACTAATATTTTCCCATGCCCTTCTAGCCTTGTAAGGGGCTCAACATGAACCTCTAATGTAGATGACATGGGTTATTGGCTCCTAAGCATTTTAGCCAAGGAAGACGTTGCAAACGTGTATCTATGAAAAGTTCCCAAGTGTATTGTTGGGCTGTATTCTTGAGCAAACTTTTCAGTTAAAGCTGATAACGCATCAAGCATCGCCAAGCCTTGGTCTGGAACATTTTCCAATGGTCCACGACAACCTTCACAAGGCATATTATAATTGGGACACGGTGCTTTGCAGCCAGACCGAGTTGCGGGTCCCAAACAGAGATAGCCTTGCTCTAATAGACATTGTTTAGTGTCAGGCTTCGAAACAACCCTCTTTATTGTCTTTGGCGTTATCCCGAGTCTTTTTTTCTTACATTCATCGCAAACATTCTTCTTTGGCAACTCGGGTTTTAAACCTAGAATTATGGCTTGGACAGCTGTTGCTATTTCCTCAGGGATTGGAGGGCAACCTGGAATCATGTAGTCAACTTTTACAACATCGCTTATGGGACGCACCGTTTCTTGTACTTTCGGCAAATTTTCATACGGAACAATTCCTTCTATCGTACTATCCGTTCGCTGATAAACATAGTCAAGCAAGTCATTAACATTCAAAATGTTACAAAGAGACGCTATACCACCGAAACATGCGCAAGACCCGAAAGCGACAAGACATTTTGACTTTTCCCGAACTTCTTTTAACAACGCTTCATTGTGAGTTGTTCGGATCGCGCCCTCTATTAATGCAAGATCAATCTCACTTGGAATTTCTTTTTCATCGATTAAAATATATGAATGTAAAATTTTGACTGTTTTCAGCACTTTTAGAAGCTTTTTATGTAAATTAACTAGCGCAACATGACATCCAGCGTCACCGGATAAACCAATTGTGACAACGCTTTTCATCTACTGCTCCTCGGTGCGCCGGTTTTAATTTTCTGAGCGCAGAGTGAACATGCTTAAGGAGTTTTTCTGATAGAGTATAAGGATGGCCACTTTGCTTCTTTTCCTGTTGGCACCTGACTCATGACGACAGCGCCTCTGACCACTTCGAATAATGCTTCCCTTCGTGTTTTCAACAAGTCACCAATTCTTCCATAAGTGAGGGCTTTGGTTGGACATGAAGCAACACAAATCGGTTTTAGACCTTTCTTCAACTTATCGAGGCATAAGTCACACTTCGAAACGAGTTTGGCTTTACGATTAAATTCAAGAACTCCAAACGGACATACATAAATGCAATACTTACAGCCGATACATTTTTCCGAATCGATGAGAACTATGCCTTCGACATTTGTAATTGCTTTTGTCGGACACACAGCAACACATGGCGCTTTTTCACAATGCTGGCATTGTATCGGCAACGAATAATACGTTGTACCCTCAACGTAAATATATTTGGGAGGTTTCTCTTTCGGTACATTGTATATGCTTACCCCAGAATGCTCAATTGCGCACTGGAATTCACAGGTTTTACATGCAAGACATTTTTGCGGATCAACAGTGATAACGTACGTTTCCTCAGCCAAAATTAACCCTCTGCGCGGTTAGTTCTTTTGTTGTAGTATAAAAGACTTTTATTAATAGATTATTTTCTGCCCGATAATAAGACTTATATTTAATCATATAGAAGACCAACCAAAACTAACAATTAAAATAATTTTTAGAAGGGGAAGTTGATTGGCGTTTGAGGAAGTAACCGCTGATAAACAAACCGCTGAAATGCTTGAAAAAGCAAAGAAAGCTGGGATAAAGACAGTTTTTGACAGATTTCAAGAACAACAGCCACAGTGCGGTTTCGGCTTGCTTGGTCCGTGCTGTAGGATATGCAATATGGGACCTTGCAGAATCGACCCTTTTGGAGAAGGCCCACAACTAGGCACCTGCGGTGCAACAGCTGAAACCATAGTTGCGAGGAACTTGCTCAGAATGGCTGCAGGTGGAACAGCAGCGCATACTGAGCATGCAAGACATACTGCCCAAGTACTTAGGGAAGCAACAGAAGGCAAGGTTCCGTACTCCGTTAAGGACCCAAAGAAAGCCGAGTACGTCGCACGTAAACTTGGCATACCCACAGAAGGCAAAACACCATCTGCCATTACTAAAGAGATCACCGAAATCGCCCTTACAGACTTCGTAAGTCTCAAAGATCAGGTTATGCATTACATGAAAGTTTACTTCCCAACTAGAATTGAATGTTGGTCGCGAAACGATGTTTACCCAAGGAGCCCATATCGGGACATCGCGGAAGCGATGCAAAGATCTACAATGGGAGTCGACGCAGATTATGAAAGTCTATTTCTCCATACAATCAGAACAGGCTTATCCGACGGCTTCAGCATGTTAGTAGCCACAGAACTGCAAGACATCTTGTTTGGTATGCCAAAGCCGATAAGAAGCAAATCAAACCTTGGAGTTTTACGCAAGGACATGGTTAACCTAATTGTTCATGGTCACGTTCCCTTGCTTTCTGAAAAAGTTGTTGACGCTGCTAGAAGCGACGAGATGATTAACCTGGCAAAACAAGCAGGAACCGAGGGAATAAACGTTGCCGGGATCTGCTGTACCGGAAACGAAGTTTTAATGAGACGGGGTGTGCCACTCGCAGGAAACTTTCTGCAGCAAGAATTGGCAATAATAACGGGAGCAGTTGACGCTATGTGCGTGGATGTACAGTGCATTATGCCGAGCTTGGTTGACGTGGCTAGTTGTTTTCACACAAAAATTATCACAACTATGCCTCAAGGTCGCATCCCAGGAGCCACGCACATGGCTTTCGTAGAAGAGAAAGCAGATGAAGTTGCAAAGCAAATCGTGAAAACAGCTGTCGAAAACTATCGCAACAGAGACAAAGATAGAGTTCACATCCCATCAGAAAATGTTGAGATAATGGGTGGATTCTCTTTCGAAACCATACTACACTTCTTGGGCGGCACTCTAGAGCCACTGAGCTACGCAACCTTCGTCGACGGCTCCGTAAGAGGAGTTGTTGGACTGGTGGGTTGTAACAACCCTAAGGTAAAACACGATTACGGCCACGTAAGACTCGCTGAAACGTTAATCAAGAATGACATACTGGTTGTTGGAACAGGTTGTTGGGCATACGCAGCTGGTAAGGCGGGATTGCTAGTCCCAGAGGCAGCAGCCAAGGCTAGCACTAAGCTCCGTGGCGTCTGCAGAGCATTAGGACTTCCACCATGCCTTCACATGGGTTCTTGCGTTGACAACTCGAGAATACTTGTAGCAGTTTCGCAATGGGCTAGGGACCTTAACGTTGATATGTGCGATCTGCCAGTAGCCGCAGCGGCTATGGAGTGGATGAGCGAGAAAGCAACATCTATCGCCTCATGCGCAATCGGAATGGGCGCGCTTACAGTATTAGGAACGGTTCCTCAGTTCTATGGAAGTGAAAAAGTGTCCAAGCTATTCTGCGAAGAAGCAACGAAAAAGTTTGGTGGAAAGTTCGTGATTGAATCAGATCCAGATAAGGCAGCTGAAATCATAATTAATCACGTTGAAGATAAAAGGGGGAAAATTGGACTTAAATCTTAAACCAAGAATTGATGGTGATGTATATGAGTGAAAATTTATTTGCGATGGCAATCGAAGGAGCAAAGACAGCGATAATAGCGGCTGAAGGTTTCCTGAAGGGAGCTGTTAGACTTAAGGGAGCTGAGTCCGCCGTCTCCTACCCTGAAACTGGCTATTTCCTTCCGTGCATTTATGCGTTAACAGGAAAGGACGTCAAAAAACTCAGCGATCTTCCTCCAATGCTCGATTATGCAAAATCACTGGTCAAGGACACGCCCACAGTTGAAAATGCCTTAAACGCCGGTTTAGCCACTCTTATTGCAGCCGAGGTCATAGAGGCATCAAGATACGCGGCCTTAGGAAAACCCTACGGATCTGATACCCTCGACGCTTTTCCAGACCTAGGCTTCCAGTCAGATTTATACATGCGGAAGCAAGGAGTTGGGCTGGTTTCACATACTCTTCCGGGAATTGCCGTGATCGTAGGCTATACTCCTAACCCTGAAATTGTAGGCAAGATAGGTAAGGAACTTCAAGAGAGGGGGATACTGTCTTTTCTTGTTGGTCCGGTATGCGAGCAGATGGCTCAAGCGGGTGTTAAACTCGGACAAGAATATGGAATGGTGCCGTTGGGAAGGGGACTAACTGCAGCTAGTCATGCAAGCACGCTTGCCTTTAGATTACCAATCGTGTTTGGAGGATACAAGCCCGGAAAGAAAGACGAAATTCTGGACTACATTAAACACCGCGTACCAGCTTTCATACTCCAGTTGGGAACCCCAGATAACATACTAATGGCGGCAATCATGGGCGTAATAGCAATGGGGCTTACCGTAACCTCTGACCAAGAGATACCAAAGATATTGGACGCATTTACCTCCCAGCCAGACTATTCAAAAATAGTTGAAAGCGCATGCGAAGTACGAAATGTAACCCTGTATCCTGAAAACGTTATAAGATTAAAACGCCTCGAGATTCCGATTCCGATCGCGTTTGGACCAGCATTCGAAGGTAAGAGCATAAGGAAGGAGCAGATGTACGTTGAGTTTGGCGGGGGCAATTCGCCAGCGTTTGAACTTGTTCGAATGAAATCAATGGAAGAAGTGCAAGATGGCAAGATCGTAGTTGAAGGCCCTGAAATCGATAAGATGGAAGAAGGTAGCGCTTACCCTATAGGAATAATAGTTGATATTGCAGGCAGAAAAATGGAGAAGGACTTTGAGCCAGTACTGGAGCGTCGCATCCATGAGTGGATAAACTACGGCGAGGAGACATGGCACCTTGGCCAACGCAAGATAAACTGGATCAGAATAAGTAAAGACGGTTTCAAAAAGGGCTTTAAAATTCGTCACTTTGGAGATATCCTCTACGTCAAATACCACACAGACTTTCCAGCAATCGCGGAAAAAGTTCAGATAACATTGTTAACCGACAAAGCGAAAGTTGAGGAAACGCTGAAGGAAGCATCACAATTCTATGATGCAAGAGACGCAAGAATAACAGGTCTAACCGACGAACAAGTAGACACTTTCTACAGTTGTACCCTATGCCAAAGCTTCGCTGCCCAGCACGTTTGCGTAGTAACCCCTGAGCGCCCTTCCCTATGCGGAGCGATTTCATGGTTAGACGCAAAAGCAAGCCACCGAATACAGCCCGAAGGATTAAACCAGCCAATAACACCAGGCAAATGCCTCGACCCTGAAAAAGGAGAATGGGAAGGAGTAAACGAGTTTGTTTATAAGGCATCACGGAATGTAACTAAACGATTGCATTTATACAGCATAACAAGCTTTCCGGAAACTTCATGTGGCTGCTTCGAGTGCGCTGCAGTTGTAACTTTTGAAGTGAATGGAATCGTAATTATTAACAGGGAATACGGAGGCGAAAATCCTACAGGACTTCCGTTCTCAACGTTAGCGGGTACGATCGGAGGAGGAGTTCAAACACCTGGAGCTATGGGAGTCGGCCGAATGTACATTTTGAGTAAGAAGTTCATTAGACCAGATGGCGGCATAAAAAGAGTTGTTTGGATGCCTAAGGAACTCAAAGAGGCTTTAGAAAGTAGTCTTAGAAAACGTGGGGAAGAAGCGGGTGTTCCAGACCTCTACGATAAGATAGCTGATGAAACTGTCGCCAAAACCATGGAAGAACTGGTGGCATATTTACAGAAAGTTAAGCACCCAGTACTTGAGATGCCCCCCCTTACACTCTAGTCTTTACAAACTAAGTAAAGGTGTATACCGACGTCAAGCTTCGAACTTCCCGTGGAAAAAATAGTTGGCCGCATATCTGAAGTGAAGATCGGCGCAACAAGTGCCGAGGGGGGAACGAGAGACCGAGTTATTACGATAGGCGGGGCAACGGCTCTACCCTTTAATTATTTTGAAGGAAAAATCCCTAATCCACCCGCCATATCCTTTGACGTTTTTGATGCTCCCATAGGGCTTCCAAAGGCTCTAAAGACTCCATATAAAGACGTTATGGAAGACCCCCCTGAGTGGGCTAAATTCTGTGTTGAAAAGTACGGTGCTGAAATGGTTACGATTCACCTAGTTAGCACCGACCCAGAAAACTTGGACAGAAGCCCTGAGGAAGCGGCTAAGACGATTGAAAGAGTTCTTCAAGCGGTCAAGGTACCCATTATAATCGGCGGCTCAGGTAATCCCAAAAAAGATCCGGTAGTTTTTACCAAGGTTGCTGAAATAACTCAAGGAGAACGTTGCCTACTTGCATCAGCAACTCCGGAACAATATCAAACCCTGGGCGCAGTTGCGATAGCCTATGGTCATAGCGTCGTGGGTTGGACCAGCATCGATTTGGACCTTGCTAAGCAACTTAATAGGCTCCTTCTAAACCTCGGCGTCCCCAAGGATAGAATTGTAATGGATCCAACCTTAGCATCCCTTGGGTATGGAGTAGAATATTCATTTTCAGTTATGGAAAAAATGCGAATCGCAGCCCTACTCGGCGATGAAGCTCTTCAAATGCCCATGTTGGCTGGTGTCTCAAACGCGTGGGGTGCAAGAGAAGCGTGGAAGAAGAGCCCTGAACTAGGACCCCAAGAGTATCGAGGTCCCTTATGGGAAACCGTAAGTGGCATAGTTGCTGTTATGTCGGGAGCTGATCTCTTAATGATGATGCACCCAGACGCAATCAGAACCGTCCGAAAAGCGATAAGTGCTTTTCAGAAGGGCGAGAAAATCCCCGCTAACATCTATGACTGGATTATGGAGAGGGAATCAGTATGAGTGCAAAGCTTTCTCCTATGCAGATCTATGCTGTTCTTCCTAAGAAAAACTGTGGAGAATGCGGCGTTCCAACGTGTTTGGCCTTTGCTTTCAAGGTTTCCACAGGTGAAATCAAGGTTGAGATTTGTCCCTACATCACCGAAGAGACAAAAACTAAGATGGCGGCACTCGTAGCCCCACCAGTAAAATTAATTACGATTGGCGTAGGCGAAAACGCGGTCAAAATTGGTGGAGAAGAAGTCGTTCACAGACATGAGAAAAAGTTTAACAATGAAACTGCGCTGGCAATTGAGATCAGTGACTTAATGAACGCTGAGCAAATAACAAAGAGGCTTGAGCAAGCCAATTCGATCAAAGTTGTCAGAATGGGACAAACGCTACACCTAAATCTGGTCGCCGTAAGAGGCGCGTCAGCAAACGTCCAGAAATTTGCAGAGACCGTCAAGTTTGTTAAAGAAAAGACTACTTTTCCTCTAATCCTTTGCAGCTTCGATCCCAATATTATTGAGGCTGGCTTAAACGTTGTGGGTGCGGATCGTCCGCTAATCTATGCAGCTGATGAAAATAACTGGGGCAAAATGGCTGAGTTGGCAAAGCGATACAATTGCCCCTTAACAGTTTACTCCCCACATAACCTAGAGAAAATGTTCAGTCTAATTCAACAGATTAATGCTGCTGGCGTAAGTGACCTTGTGTTGGATGTGGGCTTAGATTCAATAATGGACGCCATTAATGATCTAACGATATTAAGACGCCTAGCGGTGAAGAAGAGATTCAAGCCCGCGGGTTACCCCACAATAGCATTTCCAGCGCTGTCAGTCGGTAAACCATTTGACGTTGAGAGCGGATACTGGGAAGCTGCAGTCGGTTCGATTCTTTTGTTAAAGTATGCTAGCATACTCGTTTTACGAGGAGCAGAAATTTGGGAGATACTTTCGTTGCTCACACTTAGACAAAATATCTTCACAGACCCTCAAAAACCAGTTCGTGTTGAGCCTGGGCTAATTGCATTCGGCCAGCCTGACGAGAATTCGCCAATACTGATGACGACAAATTTCGCATTGACATACTACACAGTCGCGGGAGATATCGAATCCGCGAAAACTAATTGTTATCTTCTCGTCGTAGACACTGAGGGACTGTCGGTGATCACCTCAATTGCCGGAGAGAAGTTGACAGCTGAGAAGGTAGGAGACGCTCTAAAGAAATTTGAGGCGGAGAAAAAAGTTAAGCACCGTCAGTTAGTGATCCCCGGGACTGCAGCTAAGATTAGCGGAAAAATCGAAGATTCAACTGGCTGGAAGGTTATAGTGGGACCAAAGGATTCTGGAGAAATCGGAGCATTTGTGAAAGATAAATGGGAACAGAAACAAGCCTCTTAAAATACAAACTAAGATTCTTTTTTCATTCCACGGCGACTGAATTGTTTCGAAATGTAACTAGCTAGCATGTTCGCAAACAACTTTCTATCTAACTTTCCCATCATAGTCG
>Ga0315312_1000826_pt1 | contig 29741 bp, 26 predicted proteins | sample TDP7_MG_FD_203629 | JGI IMG/M metagenome (GOLD analysis project Ga0315312, IMG submission 203629) | Freshwater sediment microbial communities from Lake Towuti, South Sulawesi, Indonesia - TDP7 | ecosystem: Environmental > Aquatic > Freshwater > Lake > Sediment | place: Indonesia: South Sulawesi... | reverse complement strand
GCTGCCCTAACCAATAACCTGGATAAAATCCGCTTCATTAAGTCCTTCGTTAAAAATCTCTAATTTTGTGAAGCCCTATTTTTACAAATAATTATACCCCACTACAAAATTTTTTCTTTAATTTAATTGCCTTTTTTTGGTAAATTCTTGCTCATAAAGACTTTTGTCGGGGAAAACCGGCGACAATATAATGCGGGAGTTATCCCTTCGTGCTTCTTAAAAACTTTGGTAAAATAACTTTGATCATTGTAACCTACTTCTAGGGCTACTTCCAGAATATTATTGGATGAATCTTGCAGCAGCCGCTTAGCTTCTTCCATTCTAACCCGAGTTAAATAATGAAGAAAAGTTATTCCCGCCTCCCGCTTTAACAAACGGGCGAAATAAAAAGGACTTAGATTAACTTCCCTTGCTACATGTTTGAGAGTCAGAGGTTCATTATAATGTTCCCTCATATATCGAAGAGCTTTTCCAATTACTCGAACGTTTCCTAAATTACGAGTCTGATAAACACTAGCCATAAAGACTTCTAATACTTTAACAATCCAAAGACATAACTCTTCCTGAGAATCGATATCGGCTAGTTCGCCCAGGTACTGATAATTTAGTCCCAGAAGCATTTCTAAACTTGCTCCTGCTTCCACCGCCGCTCGGGAAAGAACAACCATTAACTCCAGAATTCTTGCCTTGATTATATCAAATCGACCTGCGTGCCGGAAAAGTATTGCGCCTAAAAGTTCATTAAGTATTGCTCGTGCTCCTTCTTTATCCCCCAGCCTTACCTTTCCCAGTAGTTCTCTTTCCTTTTCCAGGGAATAAAGAGAGGGCATTGGGATTTCTACTCCCGGGACCTGGAAATCTTGCTGGGTAATTTCCTGATTTCTTTTCTGGGATTGAATTTCTTCTGCTAGACGAGACTGCAATTCGTTGATTTCTCGTCGCTGTTCGAGAGCGAAAAGTCCCAATTTCATTAAATGGCTAGCCACTAGGTAAAGAAGTTGCGCTGAAGCTTGAACTTTAGGTTCCGAGATTATTTTTATCTCCCTGCTAGCCTTAAGGAGTTCTCCCAGGGGCAGATCCAACTCCTCCGCCAGACAAAAGATAGTATCCTTAAAAATGGAATCGGGCTCCCGGATCAAAATTTGACCTGCAATCAGAACCCCTAGCAGTTTTCCGTCAATGACAATAGGAGCCGTCCATTCTATAAGTCCCGCCGGACACTGAAAAATATAAGGCTCTCCCCATCGGTAAGCTTCTTCTCCAGCAGAGATCTGTGATTGAAAGCAAATTTCCTTCCCTTTCCGGGTGGAAAGGATTAATTGACAGAAGCGTGGGAAAGAAAAAAAATTATACTCTTCCGTGGGTTTCTCGCCATGACGTTCTATTACTGCCACTCCCAGTCCGGTAACTTCGTAAAAAGCCGCCAGCAACTTTTTTAGAATCTGATAATCCACTACATCCTTAAATTTCATAATTTCCTTATAAATTGTATGTCTTAGGATTGCTGGTAAGCGAAATTTAATATGGCTTCTGCTGCCCGGGAAATTGCTCCCGGAGAACCAAGCTTCTCCCGCATTTCCTGCCAGTACTTTCGCATTTGTTCCTTCTTTTCTGGATGAATTAAATAATCCAGCACTATTTTAACTATTTCTTCGGCACGAAATCTTTTTTGCAAAAGTTCTGGCACCACATCTTTATCCAGCAAAATATTGGGCAAACTTGCATACCGTATCCGAAAATAATAACGAGCGAGCCAATATGAAGGCCATGAGGTCCGATAGACTACTACCACAGGAACTTCCAGTAAAGAAGCTTCCAGAGGTGCGGTACCAGATTTCATAATGGCGAAATTGCAGATCTGAAGAGCATCGTACCGATAGCGAGATTCTATTAATTGGACGGGCACCGAGGAGTTATAAAGATACCTTCCCATTTGTTCCCGGAAAATTTCTGCTGATAGAGGAAGGATAAAGCGGGCCTGTGGCATGCGAAAATGAATAAGAGAAACTGCTTTTAGTATCTCCGGCAAAAATTTGAGTTCTTGGATGCGGGAACCCGGAAATAGACCCACCACCGGAACCTCCTCCGGAATGGAGAAAAATCTTCGGGCTTCCTGTTTTTCCATAGTTGGAATTGCAATATCCAGCAAGGGATGTCCCACATAAACCACATCCGCTCCTGCTTCCCGATATACCTGAGCTTCTCTTTCAAAAACAGCAATGAATTTGTGGGCATAATGAGCATAGCGACGAGCATTTTGCTTACCCCAGATCCAAACTTGCGGACAGATATAATAAACCGTAGGTATATCATGACGGCGAGCAAATTTTGCTAATTGCAAATTAAATCCTTGATAATCACATAGCACCAGCGCCTGAGGACGATCGGTCAAAAGTCGACGCTTCATTTCCTGCAGGACTTGCCAGAAAAATCTTAGATCTGGCAAATATTTAAAAAACCCTACCGTAGCCCGCGAACGGAAATCGAAAAGTACTTCCATCCCTGCCTTCCTCATTTCCTCTCCGCCAATCCCACGGACTTCGATTTTAGGCTCCTTTTTACGAAGTTCGCGAATAAGATAAAAGGCATGGATATCACCCGAAACCTCACCCGCCGAGAAGTATACTTTCATGAACGAAAATCCCCTTTTTATGAAACGACTTAATTTAAAAAATTTAATCTATTATATTATAGCCCTCACCGACAGAGAATAGGATTAATTTTTAACGGATACATCTTCCGGTGATATTTTTTCCAGTACGGCAATACATTCCACATGATAGGTCTGAGGAAAAAGATCTACTGGTTGTACAAATAAGGGAAAATATTCCATTGCATTTAGAATACCTAAGTCACGGGCCAGAGTGGATGGATTGCAAGATACATATATTATCCGGCGAGGATGAAACTGAAGCACAGCTTGTAAGACCTCTTTGGAGCAACCTTTACGAGGAGGATCAAGAATTATTACTGCCGGTTTTATTCCTTGGCGTAAAAGATCCGGAAGCACCTCCTCCACTTTTCCCAGAAGAAATTCACAATTATCAATCCTATTCAATAGAACATTACGGCGAGCATTTTCTACCGCGGAACTAACTTCCTCTATACCATATACTTTTTTTGCTAGGCAGGATAGATAAATAGCAATAGTTCCCGTCCCCGAATAGGCGTCGATTACCACTTCTTCTCCCGTTAATCCTGCATTTTCCCTTATTATTTGATAAAGAACCTCTGCTTGCTCAGTATTAACCTGGAAAAATGATGCCGGAGATATCAGGAAACGAAAGGAACCGATAAATTCATTGATGGTCTCTTTACCCGAGAGCAATCGCATTTCTTCCCCCAACACAACATTTCCGGGATAATCATTTATATTCTGATAAATGCTTACCAATTCGGGTATGCGTGCTCTTAACTTTTCGGATATTTCTTTCAAATCCTGTTGGTATTTCCAGTTTTTTTTAATTTTATTCCGGGTAATAAATACCAGCATCGCTTCTCGCGAATGAATTCCCACCCGAACCATTATATACCGTAAATAGCCGATTTTCGAATTCTCCCGGGAGACCGGTAACTGATACTCGTCTAGCAACGCTCGGGCCTCCTCAATAATTTCCCCTCCCAGAGGATACTGAAGACAACAACGGGATACTGCTACCATCTCATGGGTACCTTCCCGGTAAAAACCAGAGAGAATTACTCCTCTTATTGCCGCTAATGGCTGAATAATCTTATTACGCCAGTAATAAGTGTGCTTAGCCCCGATAGTTTCCCGGACTGCCACTTCCCTTAATTTACCTATTCGACTCAAAGCTTCTTCTACCAGTTCCTTCTTTGACTCTAACTGTATGGCATAGGAAATATGCTGCCAATCGCATCCACCGCAGCGAAGAAATTGTGCACATAATGGTTTTACCCGGTAAGGAGAAGGCTTAAGCACTCGATGAATATGGGCGCGGGCATAATCTTTTTTAGACTGAATAATTTTTACTTCCAGTTCATCCTCCGGAACTCCCCCAGGGACAAAAATTACCATCCCTTGATAATAACCTATCCCTGCCCCTTCGTAGACTAATTTTTCTATTCGCAGGGGAATCCGATCACCTTGTTTCAACAGCATATTGGAATTATTCATTTTTACTATTTACCATTTTACTATATTACCATAAAATCATTTTTGGGGAAGGGTTTTTGCCCTTGAAAAGGCGGGAACTTTTCGGATATAATTCTAAAAAATGAGAGGAAGAAGTGATGTGAAGTCAATTTTGGGGTTAATTCTATTAGCTTCCCTACTATTTTTCCCTCTATCCCTACCCTGGTCTCATCCCGAAGATAAATACCTTCGTCAAGGAGATGAACTCATCCGGCGAGGAGAAATCGAACTTGCCAGCCAAGAATATCATAAAGCGATAGAAAAGAATCCCCGAAAAGCCGAGGTTTATGTCCGGTTAGGAAAGATTTACGATTTACAGGGCAAACCAGCAGAAGCTATTTCTACCCTGACAAAAGCGGTAGAGTTAGAACCCTATAAACCAGAAAATTATTATTATCTAGCGGTAGTGCATGAAGAATGGGCAGAAGAAGAAAATGACTATCTCAGAAAAGCAATAATAGAGTATCGAAAAGCCTTGGAACTCAACCCTAATTTTGTAGAGGCTCGATTCCGTCTAGCGAATCTTTATCGCCAATTAGAAGAAGAAATCTTAGCTATTGCAGAGTTCATGGAAGCGGTGAAACGAGCTTCTTGTATTCTCGTGGGAAAGGTTTTAGTGGAAAATCGACCCCTCGCCAGTGCAGAATTAAATTTCATTTGTCAGCCAGAAAATGAGCTCATCACCTGGAGCGGCGTGGAATGGACTACCTTTACCGATAGTTTTGGTAATTATCTTCTCCCCTTCTCCCCCGGCTCATACCGGGTGGGAAACATAGTCTACCTTTATGGAGACTGGGATCCCAAAAAGGATTATGTTATCGTCTCCAACTTTCCTTCTAAAGTTTATCTCCGTAAAAAGATAACTGTTTTAGCGGACATTAAACTGGTTCCCAAAATAAAAATAATTTGCCCGTTAATGGGAAGTACAATGCCGGCTGGTAAGATAATTTTTCAATGGTACCCTTACCCTGGTGCCGGCAGTTATTTTCTGGAAGTTGGAGAATTTACCTGCGACCAGTTTGGTAATTGGCAGGAGAAAACCGTTTTATGGAGACGGCAGAATATTTATCAATCAATAATAGCTTATAATGATAACGGTAAAGCAGTTGCTTCTTTATTACCGGGTAAAAATTATTATGCGATTCTATATGCCTTTGACTGGAAAGGCCAAAAACTTTCTTCCATCGGGGACGATGAAACTCTTAGCTGGCACTTCACCGTTAAAAGATAGCGTTAAAATATGAGTCATTTAAAATTGGCAATATTGAAAGATCTAAATCCTCCTCAAAGAGAAGCGGTAATCCATACCGAGGGTCCGCTTTTGATTCTTGCTGGAGCGGGTAGTGGAAAGACCCGAGTAATTGCCTACCGGATTGCCTATTTAATTCAAGGAAAAGGAGTTTCCCCATTTAATATTCTAGCCGTGACCTTCACCAATAAAGCAGCGAAGGAAATGAAGGACCGAGTAATCAATCTTTTGGGTAATAAAATTGTAAACATCTGGATTAGTACCTTCCATTCTTTTTGCGTTCGGGTATTAAGACGAGATATTGATAAACTTGGCTTCTCCCCCAATTTTGTTATTTATGACGAAAACGATCAGCTGGCCCTAATAAGAGAATGCATTCGGGAACTCAATTTGGATGAAAAGTACTATCGGACTCCTCTAGTCCTTTCACTTATCAGTCGGGGGAAGAATGAACTAATCGATCCCGGGCAATATGAGAAACAAGTTGGTAATTGGCGCCAGGAGAAAATAGCTCAAATTTATCATCTATATCAACAGAAACTTGCGGTCAATCAAGCTCTAGATTTCGATGACCTGATTATGCTTACGGTAGAAATATGGGAGAAATATCCGGAGATTCTCAACTACTACCAGGAACGATTCCGCTATCTTTTAATTGATGAGTACCAAGATACTAATCATGCGCAATATGTCCTTACCCGGATGTTGGCCGAAAAATATCAGAATATCTGTGTGGTAGGGGATGAGGATCAATCCATTTACGGATGGCGTGGAGCAAACATTGGAAATATATTAAACTTCGAAAAAGATTATCCTGAAGTTAAAGAAATCCGTCTGGAGCAGAATTATCGGTCCACTAAAAATATCCTCCTTGCTGCCAGTATGCTTATCCGCAACAACCTTTCCAGTAAAGGTAAGGTGTTATGGACGGCAAATCACGATGGAGAGACCATATTCTGCTATGCGGCAGCTAATTCTCAGGATGAAGCCCGGTTTGTAACTCAGGAAATTGACCATTTAAAAAATAGTCAAAATCGAAAATATTCTGATTTTGTTATACTCTATCGGGTTAATGCTCAGTCCCGTCCCTTTGAACAAATATTTCTTCAGGCGGGTATTCCTTACAACGTTGTAGGAGGGACAAAATTCTTTGAACGAAAAGAAATCAAAGATGTATTGGCTTATTTGCGAGTAATTGTGAATCCTCAGGACAGTCTGAATTTGAAGCGTATAATTAATGTTCCTTCCCGTGGAATAGGAGCGACTACTCTGCAGAAAATAGAAAATCTGGCAACCGAAAGAAGAATTTCTTTTTACGAAGCACTAAAAGCTAGCCTTTCTCTCCCTATTTTTCACAGCGGTATAGTTCGTAAGATCAAAAATTTTCTTATTTTCATGGAAGAATTGCAGCAAGATATCACAAAACTTTCCCCTCATGATCTTACCCAAAAAGTAATTCAAGCCAGCGGGTACTGGGAGGAATTAAAAAGTGCCGAGGAAGAGGAAAGAATGGAGAATTTAAAAGAACTATTATCGGCAGTAAAAGAATATGAATCAATTCATCCCGGAACTTCAGTGGAGGAATTTCTGGCGGAAATCTCCTTACTTACGGAAATTGATACTTATGATGAATCTTTACCAGCGGTGACCCTGATGACACTCCACAATGCCAAAGGATTAGAATTCCCGGTAGTATTTATTGCCGGTATGGAAGAAGGTCTTCTTCCTCATATCCGTTCGTTGCCGGAACCGACGGAATTGGAAGAAGAGAGACGACTATGTTATGTAGGTATAACCCGAGCCAAGGAAAAACTCTTTTTAACTTATTCCTGGCAAAGGGATAGCTTTGGCCAGCCAATTTATAATACACCCTCCCGCTTCCTGACCGAAATCCCTGAAAAATTACTGGAGAAAAGAGACTCCGTAAACGAAGGTCTCTGCTCTCCGGGAGAACCGTCGTTATGGCAGCAAAATCGTTTCCGGATAGGAGAATATGTTCGGCATGCGAAATGGGGTCGCGGAAAAATAATTGACTTAAGGGGACAGGGAGAATTTGCGGAAGCCACTATATTTTTTGAAGATGGAGTAAAAAAAGACCTTCGGTTAAAGTATGCCCACCTGGAAAAAATTTCTTTTGAACATTTATGAGGCCTGACCCTTTTGTCTCCTTGCTTTTTTCGAAGCTTATGTTATTATAGAAATTTAAAGGGGTATGGATTATGGAAAAAGTAAAAGTGACTTTGCAGAATGTAGAACATGTAGCCTGGTTAGCTCGTCTGGAAATCCCGGAAGATGAAAAAGAACTTTTTACCCATCATCTCAATCAGATCCTTACTTATATGGAAAAGTTGAATGAACTAAATACTGAGGAGGTGGAACCTACTGCTCATATTTTACCCCTGAAAAATGTCTTCCGGAGAGATCAAGTGGTTCCTTCTTTGCCGCAGAAAGATGTGCTGGAAATGGCACCGGAAGCGGAACGGGGCCACGTGAAGGTTCCGCGTATAATCGAATAGGGAGGCTAAAATTGAATTGGTGGGAATTAACTGCTCATGAAATTCATACCTTATTACAAAAAAAAGAAATAAGCGTCCGGGAAATTACTGAAGCTCTCTATCGAAGAATCGAACAGGTAGAAAAAATTATTCATGCTTATGTAACTCTCACCCCGGAAATCGCATTGCAAAAAGCTTACGAAATAGATCAAAAAATTGCCCGAGGGGAGAAAATTTCTTTTCTGACCGGAATCCCCACCGCAGTGAAAGATAATCTCTGTATCCGCGGAATCCTTACCACATGCTCCTCCCAGATTCTAGAAACCTTTGTGCCTCCTTACAATGCCACCGTAGTGGATAAATTAGAAGGTGTGGATTACATTTGTCTGGGAAAAACCAATATGGACGAATTTGCTATGGGTTCATCTACCGAAACTTCTGCTTTTGGTATTACCCGGAATCCCTGGAACTTGGAAAGAATCCCGGGAGGATCTAGTGGGGGATCGGCAGCGGCCGTAGCAGCAGGAGAGGCAATCTTAGCCCTGGGTTCGGATACCGGAGGATCTATCCGACAGCCGGCAAGCTGCTGTGGATTGGTAGGTTTAAAACCAACTTACGGTAGAGTCTCCCGTTACGGGTTGGTTGCCTTCGCCTCTTCCCTCGACCAAATCGGTCCCATTGCTAAGGATGTTAGAGATTGCGCTTTGCTAATGAATAGCATAAGTGGATACGATCCGAGAGATTCTACTTCGGTAAATGTAGAAGTTCCTGATTTTACTGCTGCCCTTGCGGAAGACATCCGTAAAATTAAAGTGGGAGTTCCCGTGGAATATTTCGTGGAAGGTATAGGTCCAGAAGTAGAGCTTGCGGTTAGAAAAGCCATTAATCACTTAAAAGAACTAGGTGCAGAAATAAAGGAAATTTCTCTCCCCCATTCAGAATACTGTCTGGCTACTTACTACATTATTGCACCAGCGGAAGCTAGTTCTAATCTGGCCCGATTTGACGGGGTGCAGTATGGACTTCGATTTCCAGGATCGGAAAACTTGCTGCAAATGTATCAAAAAACAAGAGGAAAAGGATTCGGGCCGGAAGTAAAAAGACGTATCATGCTGGGAACCTATGCCCTTTCTGCTGGATATTACGAAGCATATTATCTAAAAGCTTTAAAAGTGAGAACACTCATTAAACGCGACTTCGATACTGCATTTGAAACCTGTGATGCTATTGTCACTCCCACTTGTCCCACTCCCGCTTTTAAAATTGGAGAAAAAATTCAGGATCCCTTACAAATGTATCTTTCGGATATTTTCACTATTTCCGTTAATCTGACAGGAATTCCAGCAATTTCGATACCCTGTGGATTCAGTAGAGAAGGATTGCCAATCGGACTACAGATTATGGGGAAACCTTTCGATGAATTTACCATTCTTCGGTTGGCCTACGCATATGAACAGACTACCTCCTTTCATAAGCAAAGACCGGAAATTATTTCTGAACTATTAAAAACTGGATAATAATACCAATTTTGAGAGGGGAAAAATTAATGATTAAAATTCCCGTTTACAAGATAGAAGTAAATCATTATTCTCGGGTTTACCGAAGTGGACAATGGATTGATGGAAAGTATATGCGCCAGCTGGAAAATAAACTGAAAGAATATTTGGAAGTGGATTACGTAATCCTTACTAATAGTGGTTCTTCGGCGTTGCTTGCGGCTTACTGGGCATTGAGTGATTATCTATCCCAAAAAGAATTGTTAGTGGATCCTTATACTTTTCCTGCTACCTACCGAACCGCGGAAAGTATTGGCTATCGGCTGAGATTTAAACGTCTGCTAGAAAATTTTCAACCGGAATTGAAATCACCAAAAATTTTAAAAGCTATCACCCACCTTTATGGCCAGCCCCAAATGGAAATTCTAAAAACGGTTTCTCCGGCGGTAGAAGATGCCTGTCAGAGTTTTGGCGCTACCATTCAAATTAATGGACAAATACACAAAGTGGGAACCATTACCGATGCTGGCTGTTTCAGTTTTTATCCCACGAAAACCCTCCATACCTGTGGCCATGGGGGAGCAGTAGTTACCAATAACAAAAGCCTCTACCGTAAAATGAAAATTTTTGTAGAAAGTGGGCGATGGCAGGGTAAAATGACCGCCTTCCCCGCTATGAACTTACGAATGGACGAGATTAAAGCTGAGTTTATCTTAAAAAAATTACGAAATTACGATAAACATACCCAAATTCGGCGGGAAATTGCCGAAGAGTATTGTTCAGTAATTCCTTCCTCGACTCAGAAGTTTCTGGTAGGAAAAGGACATATCTATTCCATTTTCAATCTGTTAGTTTCTGGGAGAGATAATTTTCGAAAATTCTTGGAAAAAAAGGGAATAGAAACTCTGGTTTATTATTCGGAGGAAATTTTACCGCGGGAACAAAGAAAAAATTACCGGGACATTACCCGAAGAATTGTGGCTTTGCCATGCCGCCACAATCTCAAAATTCGAGAAGTACGCTGTATCAAAGAGTGTCTTCGACAATGGTTTAGCGAGAATTATAAAGCATGAGGAGAAATCAATGGAATACGAAGTGATAATTGGATTAGAAGTTCATGCGGAGTTGTTAACCCAATCTAAACTTTTCTGCGGGTGCAGTACTCGATTCGGGGCAGGACCCAATACACAAACCTGTCCCGTATGTTTGGGACTTCCAGGGGTGCTACCCGCTCTAAACGAAAGAGCAGTGGAACTTACCATTCGCACCGCTTTAGCTCTCAATTGCCAAACTACCTCTTTTAGTAAATTCGATCGCAAAAACTACTTTTACCCTGATCTTCCAAAAAATTTTCAGATTTCGCAGTACGATCAACCTCTGGCAAGGAATGGCTATCTGGATATTTCAGTTAATGGGAAAATTAAACGTATCCGGATCAATCGGGTACATTTAGAAGAAGAAGCCGGTAAATTAATTCACATTGGGGAAAAAGGACAAATTGGAGGGTCAGAAGCCAGCCTGGTGGATTTTAATCGAACAGGAATTCCGCTTTTAGAGATCGTTTCCGAAGCAGATTTGCGTTCCGCGGAAGAGGCTTATCAATATCTTACCACCCTTAAAAATACTCTACAATACATAGAAGTCTCGGATTGCAAGATGGAAGAAGGATCTCTTCGATGCGATGCTAATATATCGATACGTCCTAAAGGACAAGAAGCTCTGGGAGTGAAAACAGAAGTTAAAAACATGAATTCCTTCCGTTTTGTACAGAAAGCTCTGGAGTATGAAGCAGGGAGACAAATTAAGATTTTAGAAAGCGGTGGGAATATTATCCAAGAAACTCGGCTCTGGGATCCAGTTCAGGAAATAACCACTTCTATGCGTACCAAAGAATTTGCCCACGATTATCGCTATTTCCCAGAACCAGACTTAGTCCCGCTTATAATCACTCCGGAATGGATCGAAAAAATTCGTTCTTCCCTTCCCGAACTTCCTCTGGCCAAAAAGGAGCGTTTTGTTAAACAATACGAAATCCCAGAATATGATGCGGAAATTCTTACTTCCAGTAAATCCATGGCTAACTATTATGAAGAAATAGTAAAACTCAATCCCGATCCTAAGATGGTAAGTAACTGGATTATGTCAGAATTGTTGGCATTAATGAAAGAAGATAATCTGGAAATTGAGGTTCAACCTATATCTCCCAAAAATTTTGCTCGCATGCTACAACTTTTGAAAGAGGGAATAATCAGTGGGAAAATTGCCAAAACTGTATTTGCTGAAATGTTCCGCACTGGTAAAGACCCCGATACCATTGTGAAAAAGAAGAGTCTAGTGCAGATAACTGATGAAGAAACTCTTCGCCAGTTGGTAGAAAAAGTTTTGCAGGAAAATCCTAAGTCGGTAGAAGAATACCGCAAGGGGAAGGAAAAGGCCTTAGGACATCTAGTAGGACAGGTAATGAAGTTGACTCAAGGAAAAGCCAATCCCCACCTGGTAAACAAATTACTACAAGACAAACTCCGTTAAAATTTTATGAGGAATTTTTATGTCGCAGGTTAAAATTGTTGCCAATAGTAGTTGCACTCTTTCTCCTGAATTGATAAAGAAATACGATATTGCAATTATCTCACACACTGTTACCCTGGCAGGAAAAACTTATCGAGAAGCAGATCTCCCACCGCGAGAGTATTATCAGTTATTGCTGGAAAGTAAAGAATTTCCTACCACCTCCCAGCCCCCTTTGCAGGAAATTATTGACACCTACAAGAAGTTAAGTCAAGAAACCGATTCAGTAATTGTAGTTCAGATCCCTCGAACCTTTTCCAAAGCTTATGATCTTGCAGTGGAAGCTAAGAAATATGTTCCGGATCTACGGGTGGAAGTCTTCGATACCGGCCTGGGAGCAGGGGCAGAAGGAATCATCGCCTTGGAAGCTGCCCGGATGGCTAAAAAGGGAGCTTCTATAGAAGAAATTCTTAACCATATTAAGAAAGTAACAAAATATACCGAAATCATTGTAGTGCTGGATACCCTGGAATACCTTTATCGGGGAGGACGAATTGGCCGGGTACAGGCACTTCTGGGTACCGTTCTTAGGATCAAGCCGGTAATAGGAATTCGTGACAGTCTTGCCACTCCACTTGCCAAGGTTCGCACTCACCAACAGGCACTGGAATTTATCGTTAGAAAAATTAAAGATGATTTCCCCCGCACCAAAGCTTCTAGTATGAAATGTATGATCTGTCGCAGCACTATCTCCGAAATAGTGGAAAAAGCCTATCAGGCTATAACCCAGAATTTCCCCTGTGAGGAATTACATGTGCTGGATTTCCCGCCGGCGGTGGTTTCCCACACCGGCCCTAGTGCCTGGGGCGTGGTTTATTATCTGATTGTAGCTTGATATAAACTTCAGGATTTACCACATTCTCCGGATATTCTCCCCGCAACACTTTAACTACACTTTCGGCAGTTAGTCGCGCCATCAGCAAAATTGCTTCCCGGGTATAAGCGCCAATATGCGGAGTCACCAGGACATTTTCTAACTTCAGTAATGGCTGATTAATAGGTGGTGGTTCTTGGGCCAATACATCTAAAGCCGCGCCAGCAATCTTATTTTCTTTTAGTGCCCGATATAAAGCATCCTCATCTATTAATTCTCCCCGGGCAGTATTGATGATAATGGCAGTAGGTTTCATAAGAGCAATTTCTTTTTCACCGATCATTCCTTTAGTTTCCGAAGTCAGCCGAGCATGCAATGTCAAAATATCCGAAACCGATAAAAGTTCGGCCAACGATAAATAGATAATCCCCAATTTTTTTTCCTGTGATGAAAAAAGCTTTACGGGTTTATAATAAAAAAGTCGCATTTGAAAAGCCTTTGCTCTTTGTGCTACTTCTTTTCCAATACGACCCATGCCGATAATACCCAAATTTTTACCCGCCAGTTCCATTCCTTCTATGCGGCTCCAACCGCCAGTTTTAACAGTTTGGTGGTGCTTTGGAATATGACGCACCATGGCCAGCATAAGTCCCATGGTCAGTTCCGCTACTGCAATCTGATTAACCCCGGGAGTACAGGTTACCACAATACCGGCAGCAGTTGCCGCCGGAAGATCAACATTATCCAATCCCACTCCATAACGAGCGATCACTTTTAAATTAGAGGCTCGCTTGATTACCTCCTGGTTAGCGGGATCAACTCCTAGAATAATAGCATTTACTTCCGGAACCAGCTGTTGCATTTCGTCTATTGATAATGGGCGGTCAAAGGGAGGGAAAACAATCTCCAATCCAGCATCCTTTAGAATTTGATGATGTACTCCCGGTAATTTACGAAAAGAACGCGCAGTAATTAAGATTTTAGATGCCATCTTTTAATTAAAGTAACTCTTGAACCTGGAGACAAAATGATAAACTTAAAGTTTTACTTGAGAATAGAAAGTCCACCGTCAACCACCAGGGTCTGGCCCGTACACCAATCCGATTCTTCCGAGGCAAAGAAAATTACCGCTCCCACAATGTCCTCAGGCGTCCCCAATCTGCCCAAAGGAATCGAAGAAGCAAGTGCTTGTAATTGGGAGGGATCGGGCATTGCCTGGTGCAGCATATCGGTAAGAAAAGGTCCCGGACAAACCGCATTTACCGTAATGTTATAAGATGCTAATTCAATGGCTAAAGCTCGGGTCAGAGATAACACCGCTCCCTTAGAAGCACTATAAGCAGCATGGAAAGGCTCCCCCACCACCGCGGCTTTAGAAGATATATTGACAATCTTTCCTTTCCTCTGCCGCATCATAAGGGGAACCACTGCTTGACTGGTAAAAACACTACCTAAGACATTAACCCGAAATAAATCCCACCACATACTTTCGTTTTCTTCACAAAAATTAGTCCCCTTGTGAATACCAGCATTATTTATTAAAATATCAATTTTGCCAAATTCATTTATAGTGGAAGCTACTAAGTTTTTTACTTCTAAGTTAATACTGACATCCGTTTTAATAAAAAGAGCGGTGCCCCCTTGTTCGGAAATCTCTCGAGCAACTGTCTCCCCTCTCCCCACATCCCGGGCAGCAAGAACCACTCTACATCCTTCTTGGGAAAGGGCAACCGCTACCGCTTTCCCCAATCCTCGACTAGCCCCGGTAACTATGGCGACTTTATTCTTAAATCTCATATTTGCTAACCTTCCATTAGGAACTAAACCACTAAGTGGGGAAATTACTAGAATCCTTGAACGGTGGAATCATACCCAGTTTAGTATAAAAATGGCGGAGAGTATCAAATAGCGAAATATAAAGATCCACATAAGCTTGGTAATACCGGTGATAATTGGGGCGAGGATGTATTCGCTGGGTAACGGAAATGAATTTAGGAGCAGTAGATTTCAGATCCGAAAAAACGCCCACGGCGTAGCCGGCAAGAATTGCCGATCCCAGAACCGCGAATTCCTGAGGATTAAGTCGAACGTAGGGCAATCCCAAAACATCGGCTTTAATCTGGTTCCATAAATCGCTTATAGAACCTCCTCCAATTACTCGTGCCTCCCGGAATTCCAGGTGAGGAAAAAGTTTCTTTTCAATTTGCAAGTAATAGGCGTATTCGTAAGCTATCCCTTCTAACATAGAACGATAGAAATGTGGCTTCCGATGAGCCCAGGTAAATCCTGACCATAGGCCTCGGATATCGGGATCATTAGGACATACTCTACCTCCCAAATGGGGGAGAAATATCAATCCTTCAGAACCGGGAGGAATTAGAGCCGCCTTTTCGTCCAGCAAGGCGTATACACTTTTTTGCATTTTATCAGCTTCATTTTTTTCATCTCTCGCCCATTCGTCTCGGAACCACCTTAAATTCAAACCACCACCATTTATATAGGCGAATGAATACCAGAGGTCCGACGGAATCAACCGTCCCGTAAATAAAGTGCGATACTTTTTATCCGGTATAAACTGGTTTACACAAATGGCAAATACGGAAGCGGTCCCGGCTACGTCGAAAATCAGTCCCGGTTCAACCATAGCAGCACCTAACATTCCTGCTGCCTGATCCCCCGCCCCTGCAGCAATCGGGGTTCCCCTTAGTAAACCACACTCCCTTGCCGCTTCCGGGGTAAGTTTACCAATGATTTTCCACGGTTGGACAATAGCCGGTAACTTCTCAGGCGGAATACTAAACACTTCTAAAAGTTCTGAAGACCAAGTCATTTCCTCTACATCGGCGAAACAGGAAAAATGAAGATAGGTATAATCAATAAATGCCTCTTCCCCTTTTAGTCCTGCCATTCTTCCAGCAACGTATCCTCCAGGAACCACGAATTTAGCAATGCGAGAGAAAATTTCCGGACATTCATGTTTCCACCAGAGAATCTTGGCCCCGTGTGAATAAGTAGGAGGTCCCCCACTCTTCTCAATGATAAGATCCTGGCACATCTTCATCTTTTCTATATAAGGGTTGCACCGAGTATCCAACCAGGAATCATAGGGAGTAGGAGTTCCCCATCCCCTATCCACGCTACCAATTCCTGCCATTTGTCCGTCGAAAGCTATGGCCGCAATATTTACTGGATTTACCCTGCTTTTCTCCATAATCGTTCTAATAGTTCGTACCGCCGATTGGTATATCTCCTCTGGTTCCTGTTCAACCCATCCTGGTCGCGGATAATGAAGTCTGGATTCTTCGTAAGCATCAGCAATTAGATTTCCCTGGCTGTCAAAAATTGCCGCTTTAGTACCCATGGTTCCTAGATCTACTCCTATCAAATAAGTCTTAGCCATATCCCTCTCCCCATTTTCTAGACTTTAGAATCAACTTCCAATCTCTTTTCGATATTCAGGATTGTTTATAAATACCGGTTTACCATTTTCTTCCACTAATATTTTGCAAAATCCGTAATCTTCTACTATTTTATAATCATGACCAGCATTACCAGGATAGATAGCCAATTGGATAAATTTCTCCCTACTAGTGTTAACACTGCGATGACCCCAAAAAGGCGGAACATAAGCAATAGCTCCTGGAGTGACTTTAAGAGGATAAAATTCTCCATCAAAGGTTTGCATAATTAAATACCCTTCACCCTTCAACCCCATATAAATTTCTGCGGTATCCCGGCGAGCGTGAAAATGCCCCTTAGTCATGAAGTATTCTTTTCCTATCTTACCTGGATACACTACACTCAGACAATATATCAGATGCCCTTCTTTCTCCGGTAAATCTAACCCATAAACTTCGTAGATTAAAGGGTTTTCAGACTGCAGAATTTCTTTAACCTTTTTTTGATCGGCAAAAATTCCCTGGATATCTTGCAAGCGGCGCTGAATTTTATGATGGTAGGGCTCTATCACATCTTTATTCCCATTCCAGCAAGTAGCAAAAGGAGTCATAAATTCCACCGCAGTTACCTCGCTTTCAAATTTTTTGAAGGTCAGTCTATTTCTTAACCATTTCCCTAATCTCTCCTCATTTCTTACTACCAATATCAATGCGGACATGCTTGATGGCTAAATACTCTTCAATACCATAATGGGATAGTTCCGCCCCCAAACCACTTTCCTTCCAGCCAGCATAGGGAAAAGGAACCTCCCCTCCTACCACGTTATTAATACCCACGGTACCAAATTCTAGATGCTCCGCAGCTATTAAGGTATTACTTAAACTATTAGTGTAAACATAGGCAACCAATCCGTAAGGACTATCATTAGCATAAGCAATAGCTTCATCTAAATTTCTAAACGACATGATGGGGGCTACGGGACCAAAAGTTTCTTCTCGCATAACTCTCATCTGATGAGTAACATTCACTAGAACGGTTGGTTCAAAGAAAAATCCCTGCCGGTATTCTTCTCCTTCTGGTTCCTTCCCACCGTAAAGTATGTTTGCCCCCTTGTCCACTGCATCCTGAATATGATCTCGGGTCTTCTGCCTGCCTTCTTGGGTAGTCATAGGGCCTAAATCCACATCAGGATAAAGTAGACCATTCCCGATTTTAAGAGAAGAGGTTTTTTCCACAAAGCGGTCCACAAATTCTAAATAGACAGACTCGTGCACGTAGATTCGGTTAATAGCGTTACAAATTTGACCCATATTCCGGAAAGAACGGTAAACTCCTCCCTGAACCGCAAGATCAAGAGTTGCATCTTCACAAACAATCAGCGGACAATTACCTCCCAGCTCCAGAGTAATCCGCTTAATCCCCTGAGCTACCAAACGCATTATTTCTTTACCGGTTTCCGTCTGGCCGGTAAGGGCAACTTTCTGGCAGTATGGATGAGTAATCAGCGTTTCTCCCAGTTCTTTTCCTCTGCCAATGACGAGATTTACCACCCCGGGGGGAATACCAGTGTCCACTAAACAATTAATAAAACGAGTTATGCTTAAAGGGGTACAGGAAGGAGGTTTTGCCACTACCGTGCAACCCGCTACCAGGGCAGGCGCCAGTTTCCAAGAAAGAAGTAGTACCGGATAATTCCAAGGAACAATGGCTACCACCACACCTATTGGTTGCCGGAAAATAAGGCTCTTTCGGTTGGGAAAACCAGTGGGAATAGTTTCCCCCACCAAGCGATAAGCTTCTTCTGCAAAATACTCCAAGGCTTCTACTGCTGCATCTATCTCTCCCCGGGCTTCTTTTAAAGGCTTACCTTGCTCCATAGTTAGCCAGCGACTGAGATCTTCTTTCCTTTCTCGAATCAATGGAATTGCTTTGCGAAGATAAGCTGCTCTTTTAACCGGAGGGAGAGAAGACCACTCTTTAAATGCACGATGAGCAGCTTCCAAGGCAGAAACTGCATCGATAGCATTAGCCTTGGGAACATAGGCAATGATCTCCGAAGTGGCAGGATTAATAACTTCCATAGACTCATCGGAAATCGAATCTCGCCATTTTCCATCAATTAGCATTTGAAATTTTTCCGCCATGAGATACCTCCTTCCGGTCCACATATAGGTATTTTTGCTTATTTAGAAAGAAGATTTACTGGTAGACCGGTACTAATGGATTCCTTCACTGCCAGAATAGCTTCCAGGGCTTTTTTCCCATCTAATCCGGTAACCAGTGGTTCTTTATTTTCACGGATACACTGTACAAAATGCCGCCCTTCGGCCACATAAGCTTCCTTAAATCGTTCCTGCCAACTGGGGAAAGTGGATTGGATGACCCCGTTCTTTTTTGTACAAATGGTAACTGCCTCCGAATGTAATTCTCCAATAGTCATAACTCCCTCTGTTCCGAGAATTTCCATTCGAGCGTCGTATCCATAACCCACGGGGCAACTGCCTTCAATGATTCCTAGAATCCCGTTAGTCAGTCGGAAAGATACCACGGCATTGTCGTAGAAGTCAGAAAATTCCTTTCTTATTTCCGAACATTTAATAGCCGAGGTCTCTACATGAATGCGGACAAATTCGCTATTTGTCAACCAGCGCACGGCATCAAAATCATGACTGTTTACTTCTGCTAACATTCCATTACTCAATTTGGAATCCCATGCCCAACGAGGAGGTAGACCCGGCCCCCGGGTAACCGACCGGATTATCATCAGTGTCCCAATAATTTTCTCTTCCAATAATTTCTTTGATTTCTGTAAAGTAGGATCGAATCGTCTCATAAAACCGACCTGTAATTTTATTTCTGCTTTTTTAGTGGCTTCCAACATGCGAGTAGCTTCTTCCAGAGTAAGTGCCAGCGGTTTTTCACAGAAGACATGTTTACCGGCATTTGCTGCCGCAATAGTAATTTCTGCATGAGTAAAAGTAGGTGTGGTAATGCAAACTGCGTCCACTTCTGGATTTTTCAGAGCAGCACGAAAGTCGGAATAAATATGGTCTACTCCCAGTTTATAAGCCACTCTTTCGGCTACCTGGGGTTCGGAATCCACTATTGCTACCAGCCGGGCCCCCGGCACTTCATTTTTGAAATTAGCCGCATGAACCATTCCGGCTCTCCCCGCACCGATTACACATATTCCTATCTTCTCCACATTAAACCACTCCTCTCCTGGAAACTATGTTAATTTGCAGAATGGATATAAAATGACTTTTAAATTATGAAGAGTAGAGAAAATATTTAATAAGCCTTATCTTTTGTATATTAAAGATGACGACAGACTAAAACCCGAGGTATTCCGGCATAATCATTTTTAATTTCTATTTCTTTAAATTCCGGACGACGCGAAATAAGCTTCTTGACTGCGATAGCTGGGCCCAGTTCTAGTACGAGCCATCCACCACGACGTAAGTATTGCGGGGCAGCAAAAAAAATGTGGCGGTAAAAAGATAGACCCTTCTCTCCCCCTTCCAGAGCCATTTTAGGCTCGTAATCCCGAACTTCGGGGGGAAGAAAGGGAAATTCCCCGGATGGAATATAGGGTGGATTGGAAATCACTAGATCAATTTTACCCTCCAGATCAAGAGCTTCCAGCGGCTGAAACAGATCTCCTTGGAGAAAGACAATTTTTTTCTTCAAATTATAACGACGGGCATTTTCCCTGGCTACTTCCAGAGCTTCTTCCGAAATATCCACGGCGTAGATCAGGATATGAGGTAAATAGTAAGCAAGACTCACGGCCACACAACCACTACCAGTTCCGAGATCTACTACTTTAAAAGAATCTGATTCTAATGTTCCTAATATTCGCAGTGCCTCCTCTACCAGCAATTCGGTTTCGGGACGAGGAATCATTACACTTTCATTTACCAGCAACTCCAGACCAAAAAACTCCTTCTTGCCAATCAGATAGATTAGGGGATATTGCTGCTTCCTTCTCTCCACCAGGGATCCTAAGTGGTCAATTTCCTCTGGTGACAATGGGTATTCAAAATTTTGATAAAACTCTTCCCGGGAAAAATTTAATACTTTTCGCAAAATTAATTCCGCTTCTAAAGGAGCGGAATTAGAATTTTTTAATTCTTCATTTATCCAGCGAAAAGCAGTTCTTATGGTAAACATCTTTATATCGACATAAAATCTTTTCAGGTTATCCTTCTTAAAAGTTCCGATTGATCAGTGGTAATAAGAGTAGAAATGATTTCTCCTAAATCGCCCTCCAGAATCTCCGGTAGCCGGTACAAAGTCAAATTGATACGATGGTCGGTCACCCTTCCCTGAGGGAAATTATAAGTTCTTATTCGCTCACTTCGATCACCGGTGCCAATCTGGGATTTACGCTCTTCAGCAATCTTAGATTGTTGTTCCCTTTCTAGTTTGTCTAACAAGCGGGCCCGAAGCACCCGCAAAGCTTTCTCTTTATTTTTTAACTGGGACCTTTCATCCTGGCAAGTAACTACCACCCCCGTAGGTAAATGAGTAATCCGTACTGCGGAATAAGTAGTATTAACACCCTGCCCTCCTGGTCCGGTGGCACAGAAGGTATCAATACGAAGATCTTCCAGATTGATCTCCACTTCAATTTCTTCCGGCTCGGGAAGAACAGCTACGGTAACCGTGGAGGTATGAATGCGACCACCGGATTCGGTAACCGGAACCCTTTGCACTCGATGAACACCGCTTTCATATTTTAACTTACTGTAAACGCCATTTCCTTCCATGGTAAAAATAACTTCTTTAAATCCCCCTAATCCGGTAGGATGGGAATTCATAATTTCTGTTCGCCAGTTTTGCTTTTCAGCATAACGGGAATACATGCGGAAAAGATCGGCAGCAAAGAGAGCCGCCTCTTCTCCTCCAGTTCCTGCCCGGATTTCCATAATTACATTACGGGTATCATGGGGATCCCGCGGCAAAAGAAGTATTTTCAATTCTTTTTCTAATTTTTCTTTTTGCTGCCGTAGTTCCTCGAGTTCCCCTTTGGCGAGAACTTTTAATTCCTCATCTTTTTCTTTAAGAATTACCTCATCTTCTTCAATGGATTTGAGTAATTTCTTGTATTCCCGGAATTTTTCCACAATTTCTTCCAGTTCGGCTCGAGCTTTGAAATAACGTTGTAACTCACTCGGACGTTGAAGTACTGAAGGGTCACTTAACTTTTGCCCGATAGATTCATAAGTTTCTTCCAGACTCTTAAGCTTTTTTAACATTTTTGCTCATCTACCTTCAAGGTTGACCGCTCCTCACCGATAACCGATTTAAGAGCGGTCAGAGCCACTTGAATCTGAGAATCGTCGGGAGGGAGAGTAGTAATTTTCTGAAGCCAAAGACCAGGAGTAATCAAAACTTGCGCCCATTTTTTCTGTCTTTTTCGATCGGTAAATTTTATAATTTCATAAGAAACCCCGGCAATTACCGGAATTAATATCAGTCGAACCATAATTTTTTCCCACACTGGTAAATCCTTTGAGAAAAGCGAGAAAATCAGGATAGCAACTACCATTACAATTAGCAAAAAAGCGGTTCCACATCGAGGATGCCAAGTACTGTATTTTCGAGCGTTTTCCAGAGTCAATTCCTCTCCGTTCTCATAAGTATAAATCGATTTGTGCTCAGCACCATGATACTGAAATAGTCGACGTACTTCCGGAAAATGTGAAATTACCATTAAATATATAAGGAAAATACCGATACGAAAAATTCCCGCTACCAAGCTATAAGAAAAATTACTACTTCCAATCCAGGTTATTCGGGTTTGTAAAATCTGAGTCATAACTAAGGGAAAAACCACAAATAGCACCACTCCTAACACTAGTCCTATAGTCAATGAAATAGCCAAGGTAAAGTTATTCCATCGATTACTAGAGTTACCTATCGAAACGGTTTCGGCTTCTGAGAGAAAGACATTAGCCGAAAAGTTAAGTGCTCGCAATCCCAGAATAAGGGATTCTATCAAGATAACTGTTCCTCTAATGAAAAACCAATTTAAAAATCGAAAGCGTCGGACAAAAGAAGGGTGAAATTCTCTCTCAATTAATATTTGCCCTCCCGGCTTTCTTACTGCAATAGCAAAGACAGAAGGAGCGCGCATCATAACTCCTTCAATTACTGCCTGACCCCCTACATTCAACTTTTCAGCCATTATCATTCCTTCTTTTAGATAACAACCTTTAGAATTTTACTAACTCAGTTTCCACTTGATGAAACTTTTTCTTCCTTGGATTCCGATTTTTCAGTGGACTTATATTTCCTGCGGTATTTCTCCACTCTTCCCGCAGTATCCACTAATTTTTGTTTTCCGGTAAAAAAGGGATGGCATTTGGAACATATTTCTACCCGTATGTTCTGTTTGGTGGAACGGGTATGAATAACCTCTCCACAAGCACAAGTAATGGTTGTCTCCTTATATTCGGGATGTATCCCTGGTTTCAACTCTATCACCTCATCCTCTCTATATAAAATTACTCCCTTTTTCTACAATTTCCATATAGAATAGCATAAATCCCGATTCTCTACAACTCCATTTTAGGGGGTGTAAGTATCTCTTTGTTAATTTTTGGGTATATCAAAACGGGTTGCCTACTTCACCGAACAGCTATATAATCAAAAAACTAATTGAAGGAGTGATGAACGATGGATTTAGGTCTTAAAGATAAAGTGGCGGTAATCACTGGCGGCAGTGCTGGTATCGGCCTTGCGGTTGCAAAAGGCTTAGCCCAAGAAGGCGTTCACGTAGTCCTTTGTGCAAGAAATGAAACGCGGGTGATAGAGAAAGCAGCTGAAATAAAGAGCAGATATGACGTAAAAGCCCTCGGAATTAGCGCCGATGTGAGCAAAGCGAACGACATAATACGTATCCTTAACGAAATCAATAGGGAGTTCGACGGTGTGGACATACTCATCAATAATGCCGGAACAGGCAGTAATGAAACCATCTTAGAAGCCCCCGACGACAAATGGCAGTACTACTGGGATCTCCATGTAATGGCAGCAGTCAGATTGTCCCGTGGTCTGGTTCCGGCAATGCATAAGCGGGGGGGCGGAGTCATTCTCAACAACGCATCTATTTGTGCCAAGCAACCGTTGGATTATGAGCCTATCTACAACGTGACTAAGGCTGCTCTGATGATGTTTTCCAAGTGCCTCTCCAATGAACTGATTCAATATAACATCCGTGTGAACTGTATCAATCCGGGCTTGGTTTTAACTGCGGACTGGGAAAAGACAGCAAGGCAACTAACTGCCGGCAAAGGGACGGACTGGAAAAAGTATCTCGAACAGATTGCCAAAAAGAATACCCCCATTGGTCGTTTTGCTTCCCCGAATGAATTAGCTAACTTCTTTGTCTTTCTCTGTTCACCAAGGGCAAGTTACTGCGTTGGTTCTACCTATTATGTGGATGGTGGCTGGCTTAACGTGGTAGCTTAGGAAAGATTCAAAGAAACTTAAAAGGATTAAGTGGGCGGCCATAACGGAAAATAGAAAAGTGAAGATGAGAACCAGTTACTTTCCCCGTCTTACCGACGCGGGCGATGATTTGTCCCCGTCGAACTTGTTGGCCAGTTTTTACCAGTATTACCGAACAATGGGCATAAAAAGTAGAATAACCATCCTTATGCACAATTCGAATCGTCTTTCCATATCCACCTAGAGAATCAGCAAATATAACCCGGCCGTTAGCCGAGGCATAAATGGGAGTACCCGGTGGGGCAGCAATATCAATTCCGTTATGGAATCCCCTTCCACCTCCCAAAGGGTCAATTCGATAGCCGAAGGTGGAAGTAATACGTCCCCCCACAATCGAGGAATAGAATATACCCCGTGTTTGATAATACTCTGCAATTTCGGGAGCCATCTCTACCGGATGCGCCCGCGGAATGAAAAGGATTGTTCCGGGAGTAAGGGATTGATTAAAAATATAGTTTTCGTGGAGTATAGATTCCTGGTAAACTCGATAAAGCATGGAGAGAGAACGAAGGGTATCTCCCTCCCTAACCAGATGCAGAACTCCTTTTTTATTTAAAATATAAATTTCTTGATTAACAGAAGCGGTCAGACTTCTAAGTTCCGGATTTGCTCCTACAATGGTATTAATATCAATCCTGTACTGACGAGCGATCCCCCAGAAATTCTCCCCTGTTTTTACTTTATGAATTTTAACTTTGACATCCCGAGCTCGCAAATATTGAGAGATGAGCAAGAGTTTTTCTTCACTGGTCAGGCCAGTTTCCGAATAAAAAATATAATTCCGGCATGTAGGAGTGTATTCCGGGAACACTGAATTCAGAATAGCAATATTTTGACTGATGCTGGTAATTAATAATGCGAGAAGAATAGAAGTTAAACCCTTGGGGAGCGAAAACAATGGTGTTTCACCTCCTTTAAAATTTTCGCCCCGAAAAAATGTCTAAACCTCTACTTCACTCATAGAACGCAGGAATTCCCTATTGGATTTAGTCCGAGCCAGTCTTTCCAGAAGTAATTCCATCGCTTCTACAATATTCATTTGACTGAGAACCTTGCGCAGAATCCATACCCGATTCAATTCCTCCTCACTAAGTAATAACTCTTCTCTTCGGGTTCCCGATTTACTAATATCAATGGCTGGAAAAACTCTTCGGTCTACTAACCGGCGGTCGAGAACAATTTCCATATTGCCGGTTCCTTTAAATTCTTCAAATATTACTTCATCCATGCGACTACCAGTATCAATTAAAGAAGTGCCGATAATGGTAAGACTGCCACCTTCTTCTACCTTGCGCGCAGCTCCAAAAAATCTTTTCGGTCTCTGCAAAGCAGTAGATTCCACACCTCCGGATAGTATCTTTCCACTGGGAGGAACTACCGCATTATTTGCCCGGGCTAAACGGGTAATGCTGTCCAATAAAATAACTACATCATGCTTGTATTCTACCAAACGCTTAGCCTTCTCAATCACCATATCCGCCACTTGCACGTGACGTTCAGGAGGTTCATCAAACGTGGAACTAACAACTTCTCCCTTTACTGAACGGCGCATATCAGTTACCTCTTCCGGCCTTTCATCAATAAGAAGGACGATAAGGACTATCTCTGGATGGTTAGTAGTAATAGAATTGGCAATTTTCTGCAAAATGACAGTTTTACCAGTCCGGGGTGATGCTACAATTAATCCCCGTTGGCCCTTACCCATTGGGGTAAGTAGATCCATTACTCGAGTAGAAAGATCCTTAGGATTGTGTTCCAGAACTATGTGTTCAAAAGGAAACAAGGGAGTAAGATTATCAAATAATTGACGGTCTTTGGCCTTTTCCGGATCTTCAAAATTAACTGCTTCCACTCGTAAAAGGGCAAAATATCTTTCTCCTTCCTTAGGCGGACGTACCTGTCCGGAGATGGTATCTCCGGTGCGGAGATTAAAACGGCGAATCTGGGAAGGAGAAACATAAACGTCATCCGGTCCCGGTAAATAATTTGCCCCTGGTGAACGAAGAAAGCCAAACCCATCAGGCAGAATTTCCAAAACTCCCTGAGCAAATATCAACCCACTTTGTTCCGTTTGGGCTTGTAAAATCTTAAATATTATTTCGTGTTTGCGGAGGCTGCTATATCCTTCTATCTTTAATTCTTTAGCAATTTCAGATAATTCGGATATAGTTTTAGATTGTAATTCCACTAACTCCATAAACTCACCTCATGGATATTAATTTATTTAACCGGATAGTTTATTAATGAGGAAAATATTTTCCCCTCTCAGGATTTTTAAAAAAGTGAAAATTGGGTGGTGTTATGAAACTCGGACAAGTTTAAGATCAGGGTAGGAATTCCCTCACTTCAAAGTAAAATATACACGCATCTCTTAGAATTGTCAAATAGAATTTTTTACTGCATGACTGGTGGAGGCGGCGGGAATTGAACCCGCGTCCGGGAATAAATCCCCAAAGGCATCTACGTGTGTAGCCGCTGTTTTGATTTTCGCTTCTTCTTGCTCCCAACGGCAAGATCAAAAAGAAGCTAGCTCTCTTTTTTCGCTTTTCCTTCCCGAGCCAGGAAAGAAAAACTAGCCTGCAATTCTGACACTTAAAGGACCCTGCAGGCGGAACCCTTTAAGTGTTGCTCTTAGTTAAGAGCAAAGGCAGGTACGTTGTACGCTGCAGTTAGTTTTTTCCACTTGTTTTACGAGCCAGTGGACCTCGACACGCTTCCTTTACTTCATTATCCCCGTCGAAACCTTTCGCCCCCCTTTTATCAATTATATTTTACAACTATAACATAGATTCGTCAAGTAAAATAATAAATTTAATAATATTTCCCAATCTCTCGTTCCGCTTCTCGATCAAGAGCGCGGCGACGTAGTTCCTCCCTCCGGTCATAAACTTTCTTACCTCGCGCCAGGGCTAATTCCACCTTTACAAATCCTCCTTTAATATAGAGCCGCAAAGGAACTAAGGTGAGTCCTTTCTCAGAGACTTTTCCAATAAGCCGGCGGATTTCAGTTTTATGGAGCAATAACTTGCGAGCTCGCTTGGGATCCACATTAAATCGGTTACCTTCCTCATAGGGGCTGATATGCATATTGAAAAGATAGATCTCTCCTTTTAGCGGCTTCCCGTAACTCTCCCGCAGACTAACCGTTCCTTCCCGAACAGATTTAACTTCTGTCCCCTTTAACGTAAGACCTGCCTCATAGGTCTCCAGGATTATGTAATCATGAAAGGCTTTACGATTTTCAGTGATAATCTTTTTCTCTTTCTGAGGCATAATTTCTTCCCTCCCTATCGTCGTCTATTCCTTTTTTTCGATAGGGAAATTTCCTTTAGCCCTAATTTTAATCTTTTCTTCCTTCTTTTGGAAGTCGGTTTTATTGGATAAACTTTTCCTTCCGGTTCTTCAACCAGGACAAAATCAATCTGCCGACGTTCAATATCCACCCGAGCTACTCTAACCCTTACCTCATTTCTCAATCGATAGACCTTGCTGGTAAATTCTCCTCTTAGACAGTGTTTCTTTTCATTAAAATGATAATAATCGTCGACCAAACTACTTAAATGCACCAGTCCCTCCACAAATATTTCCTCCAATTCCACAAAAATCCCAAAGGCGGTGACTCCACTAATCAGTCCGGTAAACTCTTCTCCTAGATGTTGCTGCATAAATTCTACTTTTTTAAGTTTTAAAGATTCCTGCTCCGCTTCTTCTGCTATCTGCTCTCTATGAGAACAGTACTCGGTAATTTCAGGTAATGATTTTCCCAGGTTTTCCCGGCGAAGGAGATTGATCTCTTTTGAATTCTGCTCTTTTACCAATCGATGTGCCACCAGATCGGGATAACGTCGGATAGGAGAAGTAAAATGGGTATAACAGTTAGATGCCAGACCGAAATGTCCAATATTTTTGTCAGAATACTTTGCCAGTCGAAGAGAACGCAGGAGCAAAGTTCCAATAAGTGCCTCTTCTGGCTTTCCTTTCAATTGATCCAGTATTTTTTGAAGATCCTGAGGGCGAACATCAATAACCCTATCCAAATGATAACCAAAGTTCTTAATAAATTCCGCAAAATCCATCAATCTCTGCGAGTCAGGCCTTTCATGAACCCGATAAATAAAGGGGCCTCGTTTTTTCATATGTCCGGCTATTGTCTCGTTAGCAGCTATCATGAACTCTTCAATCAATCGGTGAGCCCAGGTGCGTTCTTCCTTAACAATTTCCTGGGGTTTGCCTTTCTCATCAAGAATTATTTTAGCCTCGGGGAAATTAAAATCCAAACTCCCTCGGTGGTATCTCTTCTTATAAAGTTTTTTGGCTAGTTCTACCATCCTCTCTATTAAAGTAACATATGGGGCATATTCTTTTCTAAGTTGAAAGTCACCTTCCAGTATCCTGGTGATCACTGGGTAGCTGAAATTTCGGGAGACACGAATAACTCCCGGAACGATCTCGTACTTCATCAATTTCCCCCGAGGGCTAAATTTCATCAACACGGAAATGGTCAAACGATCTTGTCTTTCTTTAAGGCTGCAGATTTCCTGGGAAAGAGGTGGAGGTAACATAGGTAAAACTCGATCTACCAGATAAACACTAGTCCCTCTATGAAGAGCTTCTTGATCCAGTGAACTGCTTTCGGGAATATAATAACTTACATCAGCGATATGAACCCCCAACCAGTAGCATCCATCTTCTAATTTTTTCACAAAAACGGCGTCGTCAATATCTTTGGCATCTTCGGGATCAATGGTAATAACCGTCTCATTACGAAAGTCTCTGCGTCCGCTTAAATCCTTTTCCTCCACTTTCTGAGGAAGAGTTTCAACTTGCTCCCAAACCTCCAAAGAAAACTCTTCGGGAAGATTAAATTCGCGGATGATGGAATTTATATCCACCCCTGGTTCATCAGGATAGCCCAGAACCTCAATAATTTTTCCTACCGGATTTTTCCCTCGCTGAGGCCATTCTATTATCCTAACTACCACTTTTTGACCCGGTTTCGCTCCTCCAGAATCTTCTTCGGCTACGTAGAGGTCGTAATAAATCCGGGGATCATCCGGAGTTACATAACCCAGACGTCCATCCCTGTGATAGATACCTACTATTCGGGAATAAGTCCTTGCCAGAATCCGGATCACCTGTCCATATCTCCTCTTTCCATTTAGCCGCCCTTCAATCCTTACTACTACTCGATCCCCATGCATAGCTCCGTTCATATCTTTTAACGCCACATAAACATCCTCTTGTCCCGGATTATCTGGAATGAGAAAACCATATCCTCCGGCATTACCCTCAATCTGGCCTACTAACAAATTCATACATTCCGAAAGTCCGTAATATCCCTTTTTAGTCTGGTAAATTACCCCTTTCTCCTCTAAAGTATTAAGAACAAAGAGGAATTTCTCCTCTTCTTTAGCAGAAATTTTTAAAGCTTTTACCAGTTCTTCTTTCTTCATGGGATGATAGGAAGAGTTTTTCATATATAATAATATTTTTTCTGACATGATTTTCATTGTCCCTTTTAAAGAAGAAGACCTCCAAAAAAATGGAGGTCTCCTTTCTTGCCTTTAATTAGAAATCGTTTTCTAATTAAAGTCTAGTAACGTTTGCCGCCTGCTTGCCTTTAGGACCATCAACTACGTCAAACTGCACACGCTGTCCCTGTTCCAAAGTCTTGAAACCTTCCCCTTTGATGGCAGAGTAATGAACGAACACATCTGGTCCACCTTCCTGTTCAATGAAACCATAACCTTTGGTCGCATTGAACCACTTCACCGTACCTGTTGCCACTGCTTAATTTCCTCCTTATAACTTAAATTAAAATTTTTGGTAATACAGTTTGAAGTAACTTACTTCAACTTATTACCTATCGACCTTCAGCGGATACGTTACCACACTTCCCCTCTTGTGTCAAGCAATTTTTAGAGGGCTTCACCGAATTTTGTGCAAAAAATAGATTAAGAATAGTAACAGTATTGTGGAGAGTGTGGGCAACCCGGAGGGCTATCCAAGCATGTGGGTAACCAAAAGGTTATCCATATGCGTCACTATC